>ENA-UOUJ01000016-UOUJ01000016.1-activated-sludge-metagenome-genome-assembly--contig:-NODE-16-length-196391-cov-36.685162_pt1 | contig 196391 bp, 185 predicted proteins | sample MGYA00249839_ERZ747224 | MGnify/ENA primary metagenome ERZ747224 (study PRJEB28782, sample SAMN03220277) | activated sludge metagenome | biome: wastewater; feature: sewage sludge; material... | reverse complement strand
GCAAAGAGCAAAGAGCAAAGAGCAAAGAGCAAAGAGCAAAGAGCAAAGAGCAAAGCGCAAAGCGCCGCTGGATGTCTGAGTCTGCCATGGACCTGAATGCCGGCAGCTCATGCTTTGCTTGTTAGGACGCCCGCACCTTGCGTCTTGCCGGATTGTAGATACGCAGAATATGGCTGTACCAGAACAGCAGCAGCAAGGCCGAGGCTCCCAGACCCAGGCTGGACATGGTCCACAAGCTGGCTGCCCCTACAGGCGCTCCCGGTGCCAGCCACTGAATGACTCCTTCCAGCGATCCGGCGGCAGGCCCGAAGCCCAGCCACCAGCCACCACCCAAGCCCAGCACGCTCAAGGCAAAAAATTGCAGCAGCATGGGGACAAAAGCCACTTTATAGGCGCGCAGCAGATAGGAAATCAGACACTGGAACGCGTCGCAAAAGTGGAAGAAGGGCAGCAGTTGCAGCAAGAGCAGGGCGCGCAGGGCCACGTCGGCATCGTCGGTATAGGCATGGGCCAAGGTAGGGCGCAGCAGAACCAGCAGGCTGATCGTCAAGGTGACCCCGGCCAACACAATCCCCAGACTTAACATTCCCACATGGCGGGCACGATGATATTGCCCGGCTCCAATGGCTTGAGCGCTGACCGAGGCCGCAGCAACACCCACGGCCATGGGCACCATAAAGCAGACAGCGGCCAGATTGGCCATGATCTGGTGAGCACCCGAAGCAAAGACCCCTTCGCGGGCTACCAGCAACGCCATGAAGCTGAAGGCACAGATCTCGATCAGGTAAGAGCCGCCCATGGGCAGGCCCAGGCGCAGCAGTTCTTTCTGCGCCGTCCAGCTAGGCAGGCCCAGTCGCAAGCTAAAGGGCTTGTAGAAGCGGTCGGCGCGCAGCAGCCACAGCCCAGCAGCCAGCATTAGCCAGGAAACCACGGTAGTCGCCAGGCCTGAACCGACGGCTCCCATGGCTGGCAAACCAAACTTCCCGAAAATCAGCATCCAGTTGAACAGGGCCTTGAAGGCCACGCTGAACAGATTGATCAGCATGACGGCTTTGGGGCGAGAGGTTGCCGTGCCCAGGCAGTAAATCGTTCGGAAAACCAGGGAGGCGGGCAGGGCCAGAATCAGGCTGCGCAAATACCAGGTCACCCGGTCGTGAACCTCAGGGCTCAAATCGCCCGACCAGCTTAGCCAGATATTGGGAAAGGCCAGCGCCAGGGTGCCGATCAAGGTCAGCAACAGGGCCAGCCACACGCCTTGCCCCCACCAGCGGCCTACTTCAGTCAGGCGGCGCGCGCCAAATTGCTGCGCAATGATAGGAATCAGGGCGTGGATGACACCCATCAAGCCGATAAAGACGGTGATGTAAATGGATACGCCCAGGCCCATGGCCTGCAAGTCGACCGGACTGCTGTGGCCGACCATAACGGTATCCAGCACCCCAAAGGCGATACCCGCCCAGGAGCCGACCAGCACAGGCCAGGCCTGACGCAGGATTTGGCCTGCCTGGCCTTTCCAGTTGTGATGAAACACGGAGGACATGATTGAAACTTACTGAGCTTGTACTCGCAGCAGACGGAAAGCCTCGTGACGATCTGGCCCGCGTTTACCTTGCCAGAGCTGGACCGCATTGTCAGGAATGGGGGCCTTGCCATCTTGCAGGTCGCGCAGGGAGAACTGTTCCAGCACCAAAGAGCAGCGGTTGTCGAAATTGATCTTGATGTTGTTAAACACCAGGAAGGAGGCTCGTTGTCCCGAACCCAGGCCCCAGGAGCGCAGGCATTCGCCGGGCTGTCTGTGTTCGCGCAGGGCGGCGGACAGTTCACCGGAGACGTCTCGGTAACTACGTACGTAGTCCAGCGAGGGCATCCACAGGGTAACCAGCAGGAGCCAGGTCGTAATCAGGCCACCTGCAGACAAGACCGTGCCGCGCAGCAGCCCTGGCGGGTTGGTGGACAGGCGCCAGCGTACCAGGGCGATCCAGGCGAGCGTACCTAGCGCGGCAATAATCATGACCGGCCAGGAGATAAAGGTGTCATAACCTTGAGTCTGGCGGGCGATATTGTGCGAAATCTGACGTGGCCAGCCGGTTTGTTGCGCAATCCAGCCCAGCCAGACCGTGGTTGCCGTCAGTGAGAAGCACATGATGGCAAACCAATCCAGCGTATTGACCACGCCACGCCGCAAGGTGGGCAGCGAGAACGCGGCCAGGACGGCGCAAGGTACGACCAGCAGGGCGTATTCAGGCTCGAAGGCATCGCGGATAAACAGCAGGCTCAGCAGCGGGACCAGCAGGCTGATGGCAGGCACATAAATATGCGGGGCCTTGAACCAGCTACGCCACTGCCACAGTGCCAGCAGTGCCAAAGGCCAGGTCGGCCAGAGGAACCACAGCAAGTCACGCAAATTATTCAGTTGTTCCTTGAAACCCGCCCAGCCCCAGGCGGCTAGATGCCATAGACGCCACTGTTCAGTCCAGTACACACTGACGCGTTTGGCGGGAATCCACCAGGCCATGATGATGGCCAGGGTCAGGACGGCACTGAGGGCCAGCCATTGGCTGTGCTGACGCAAGGGGCCGCGTGGAATGAAGCACAGAACGGTGGCCAGCATGATGGGGCCAGCGCCCAGCCAGCCACGGGTCAGGAAGCAGGCGCCCAAAGACAGGCCCAGCATGATCGCACCGGAAGCGGGACGGTCAAACATGCGCACCAGGCTGTACAAAGCCAGAGCCTGGAAGGCAATGATGGCTGGTACTTCCGAGGTTTCGTGCATACGCCAGAGGATGCCGACCGTGGCTACCGTCAGCAGCAAGGTGGCGTCGGCAATCATGCGCCCATAGTCCGTGGGCGAGGGCTCGCCCCCAAAGGGCAGGCGCAGCGGTTGGGCCTCAGGGCGTCGAGCCAGCCAGTAGGCGCTGTGCCAGACCGAAGCCGCCAACATGCCGAACCACAGCAGGTTAGGCAGTCGGGACGCCACAATATTGGCGTTCAGCTCAGAGGTAAAGAGTTTGAGCAGTGGCGCAAACAGCGTAATGAACAGGGCACCCAACCAGGTGGTCAGCGGCCCGTCCTGGGCATGTGCCAGATCGCCCACCTGCGGCAACAACAAGGCCTGACCGCTGGGATCTGACAAAGCGGTAAGCATGGTTGCAAGCCCGATGACATCGTCTGCCTTCCAGGGATCGCGGAAAAACAGACCCGCAAGAATGTAAATAGTCCCAACGACCAGCAGGACCAATCGGGGAAGTTTGACGGCAGCGGTAGCAGTCAGGCGAGCAGGGGTGGAGGTGGGTATGAGGCTGGATGACACGTCTAGGGTAAAACAGTCTGTTGATTCGCCCTATCTTAATGCAAAGGGGGCGCCTTGGCCGGGAAATGTGCGGTAAAAAAAAGGCAGCCGAAGCTGCCTTTTTTGCGCTGAACGCGGTATGCCGAGAAAGAGAGCTTATTCGCCTTTCTTGACGGTACCAGCCGTACGGGCAAAACGGGCGCGGAATTTTTCAACGCGGCCAGTTTCCACGATACGGGTTTGAGCGCCCGTGTAGAAGGGGTGCGACTCGGACGTCACGTCACACTTGAACAGCGGGTAAGTCTGACCGTCTTTTTCGGTGGTTTCGCGAGTCTGGACAGTGGAACGGGTGATAAAGGAGTTGCCCGTTTGCAGGTCCAGAAACACCACGTCACGGTATTCTGGGTGAATGCCTTCTTTCATGATGATTCCTGTTTTGACAAATAAGGACCGCCAGCAAGGCACGTATTTACAAAAATAAAGCTGCGCAGGGCAGATTTCCAATCTTTTGTAAGTACCGGCACTAAAAAGCTAGAGGGCTGTTTTTTTAACCGGGTTTGGGTTTTGACATCCTGCCCGATTGAATAATGCCTAAAGACTTTTTGCCACGTATCCGATGAAGCCTGAAATTTTAGCATTGAGCCGCCGCTTTTCAAAGAAAACTCCATCAAAGCGCGGCACAAGTGCAACAAGAAGCCGCCTAATGATAGGCGTCAGGTCCCGAAACCCGGAGATTGTCAGGGTTCGGGGCGTCTTGCTTGATGGTCGATAAGGTCTTCAGTCGATCTGTTTGCGCTTGCGGAAAGACAGAATCCAGATGCCGACCGCCAGCTCAAGTGCCGCAATAATCCACAAACCGCTTTGAAAATTACCGCTGGCGTCTTTCAGGGCACCCAACATGAAGGGCGCGCCAAAGCCGGCCAGGTTGGCGACCGAGTTGATGAAGGCCACGCCAATGGCTGCTGCCGAGCCTGCCAGAACGGCGTTAGGCAGTTGCCAGTACACCGGAATGCAACCCATGGTGCCGGACACGGCAATAATCAGGCTGATGAAGGCCATGCGCAAGGGTGCTGCTTGTCATGGGGTGTCTCCTTGTGTGGTACAGCGTGTTATGGCTGATCTGGGGGCAGGCGCTCGGCCATAAGCTCGCAGGCAGCAATGATGGGATTGATCACCGGCACAGCCAGCCTGCTTTGCAGGGCCTGGGCGCTTTGGGCCAGTGGGCCGCCGCCGATGATGACGGCGCGGGCACCGTCCTGTTCGATACACGCCGCGACACTATCGGCCAGTTCCTGATCCTGACGATCAGGGGCCTGGGCCAGATCCAGCGGGGCGGTAGGGGTCAGGCGCAGGCCGGAGAATTGTTCGCTCCAGCCATAGCACTGTACCTGATCCAGAATGGCTTGCTTCAGACCGGGGGTGGTGGTGGCAATACCAAAAGGCGTGCCTGCTCGGGCAGCCAGCATCATGGAGGCCTGACCGATGCCGATAACCGGAACCGTGAGGCGTTCAGTCAGTGCTTGCAGGCCGGGATCTCCAAAAGCGCCGACGATGACGCCGTCAGCGTCCTGTACCTGAGCCAGCACCTGCGGGTCTCTGGCCATGGCGGCGGCCTGCTCCAGCTCTTCCATTTCGGTCAACATGCCCGGTCCCTCAGGGGCGGTCAGTCCCCGGACCTGGATGTCGCGGCGCTGCAGGCTCTGGAAACAAGCCTGGGCAAGCGCCACCATCATGTCCGTGGTGGGACGGGAAGTATTGGGGTTGATGAGCAGTACGGTATGAGACATAAATACAAGGGCCGCAGCAAGGCGGCTTTTTAAGTGAATCAGGTATCCAGGGGGCGACCAAAGGTTTCGGGCGCCAACTGCAGGACAGCGGCAAAGGTGATGTACATGCCCGCCATCAAGGTGAACATGCCGGCTACGCCGTAGCCTTCCAGCACCCAGCCGCTAAGCGTAGGGATAAATGCGCCCGCCAGGGTGCCTAGTGCCAGAATGAAGGCGGTGCCAAAGGCGCGGACGCGGGTGGGATACAGTTCGGGGGAGAAAATCCAGATCGTGGTGTTGAGCAGCAGCACGCAGAACTGGAAAGCTGCACCGAATAGCAGCACCAGGTAGATATTGAAGCTCAGGAAGCCAAAGGCCAGACCGCTGGCGCAAGCCAGTAACGCTCCGTAGGTGAAGACGCGCTTGCGAGGCACGCGGGAGCCCAGGTAAGAGGCGGTCAAGGCACCCAGCAGGCTGCCCGACTGCATCAGGATCGTGAAGGTATAGCTTTTCACCAAAGAATAGCCTTGCTCCACCAGCAGGGTAGGCATCAGGGTCAGAACCGTCAGCTGTGCGCCATAAGTCATGCACACGGCAATGCCGGTCACCAGGGTGCGCATGGCCAGCGGGCCTTGAAAAATCTCGTTCAAACGCACCCGTTCTGCTTTTTGTGCCTGCGGGCCGCTGTGCAAATAAGGATAGGGATTGGCAACGTGACGGCCCAGCTTGCCCGAGGCCAGAATATTCAAAACCTGATTGGCCTCCTCGATACGCCCTTGAGACACCAGAAAACGGGGCGTTTCAGGAATGTAGCGACGATAGAACAGCACCATGAAGGCAGGCATGACCAGCAGGCCAAACACCCAGCGCCAGCTTTCTGGGCCGGGAAAGAGGGTGAAGACCAGCAAGCCGAAGGCCGGGGCCAGCATATTGCCCAGACCGCCACCTGCGACGTTGATCGTGCCGACAGCCGTGCCGCGAAAGCGTGAGGAGCAGAACTCGGCCAGCATGGTGACGGCAATCGAGATTTCGCCACCCAGCCCAAAACCCACAATCATGCGACCCAGGCCCAGTACCCAGTAGCTGGGAGCCAGGGCGCAGATCAGGGCGCCCAGCGTGAACAGGGCCAGATTGATGGTCAGCATGACTCGGCGACCGTAGTGGTCGGCGATATAGCCGGACAGCAAACGCCCCAGGGCGGCGGCAGCGAAGGTCAAGGTGTTCAGAAACCCGACATCACGAGGCGTCAGCCCCCAGTGTTCCTGTAGCAGCGGGCCGACCAGGCCCACGGCATTTTGCTCGAGCACGTCAAACAGGACGCCCAGCAAAATCAGGGCCAGCACTTTGCGGTGCGAGTTGGTGACGCCTATGGTTTCCAGCGAATTTTCCAGTTGCTGCTGAACCGTGTGATTGTTGGCCGTAGAACTGGCCTGTGCCTGCCCGGTATCGGCTGGCAAGGGTTGCTGCTTGCTAGACATGGTTTCTCCTCGTTTCAGGGCGTGTATGAGCCCAGCATTATTTTTTCAATCATTATTGCCATGAAAAAATATTTTCAAAACTAGGGTAAACGAGAAAGATTTTGCAGTGTCTACTGATTGACTGAGCAGGGCGTTGATATACAAGGATTTTTAATAAAAAAAAGGATCATCGCCGTTTGCGTAGGATCCTTATCTGATTCCAGCCATGAAACTTCTGGGCTGGCTTGTCTACGGAGTGCCTGATATGGGCCCGTAATACGAGAGTAGCGGTCTACAGCTCCAGAAAGCTGTCGTGGAAAGCCTCCACCAAGCCTAGATGACGACGCCCGGCAGGACCGGCCTGATCCATCACCTGGCTCAGGATCAGATGGCACAGCCCGATCACCGCCACGTGGTTATCCAGCACACCAGGCGATTGGACATCACAGCGCAGAGTCCAGCGACAAGCACTTTTCTCCGGGCTGAGCTGGTCAGTGATGTGCAACACATTCGGGTTCAGCTGCGCCATCTGCCCAATCAGTTGATCCATATTGCGCACCCGGCGACGCAGGGCAAAAATCACTACGACATCGTCAGCGTGTATGCCTGCCAGATGTTCCCCCATGGTCTCGCCAGGGCCGGGAATCAGTTGAGCCTCAGGGACGATTTGCAGCAACTGCCAGCGAAAGTAATTGGCCAGGGCATGGCTGGATCGAAACCCGAGAACCCATACTTTGCGCGCACCCAGAATGGCCTGGGCGATTTCTTTCAGCAACGAGTCGGGGATGCGTCTATAGGTAGCGGCCAGGTTGTTCTGACTTTGCTGCAAGTGTGTGGCCAGCGAGCGCTCGGCTTCCGTTTCAGTGGCTGCCAGCAACAGGGGTGAACCTGCTTTCTTTTCGGAGCGCACTTGTTTGCGGGCGGCCTCGTAATTGCTGTAACCCAGGCGTCGAATAAAGCGGGTGACCGTCGCATTGGACACATTGGCCAGGGAGGCCAGCTCCGAGGCGGTGTAGCCGGCCAGGTCGCCCGGAAAGTCCAGGGCAAATTCCGCCAGACGTCGCTCTGATGGGGATAGATCGTGAAGAATGTCACGTACGCGTCCAACAAAGGACTTGACGGCGGGATCAGACATGGCGCTCCGTACTCTTGTAGTGTGTTCTGGATTTTACGGGGAAGCTCATGGAACTGTATCAAAAATAAGGTGGCATTCATCGCCCTGAATCGTCTATAGATCTCCGCGCTCGGCCATGGAGACAGTCTGGCTGGGCGTGACAATAATGTGGTCCAGCAAGCGTATATCAACCAAAGCCAGTGCCTGGCGAATGTGCCGGGTCAGCCGGATATCGGAGGCGCTGGGATAGGCGGCACCGGAAGGGTGATTGTGCGCCAGAATAATGGCGCAGCTGTGGTGACGCAGGGCGGCGCGCAAAATCTCCCGTGGGTAGACTGAAGCCTGGTTGACTGTGCCCCGGCTGATCTCCTCGGCGCAGATCAGTCGCAGCTGATTGTCCAGAAACAGGGCCAGGCAATGCTCCACGGGTAAATGTCCAATATGGGCCAGACAATATTCGCGCACCTTGTCCGCCTGGTTCAGCACCGGCAAGTCCGTGAGTGATTCCAGGGCGCAGCGGCGTTGCAGTTCCCGGATAACCAACAGTTCCGCACATTTGGCCGGCCCGATGCCGTCCAGTTGGCGCAGGGCAGATGCATCAGCCGATAATAATCCTTTGAGTCCGTTAAAATGGTCCAGCAACATCTGGCCCAGCTCGACAGCATTGCGCCCGCGTGTACCGGTGCGCAGGACAATGCCTAGCAGTTCCGGGGTGCTCAGACAGGCAGGGCCGTGCGCCAACATGCGCTCACGGGGCCCTTGGCGGCGTAAAGTGGATGTGGCCATAAGAAACGCTAAAATGCGGTAATTGAATGATTTTCTATAGTGAGCGATCGTGAGTAACTCTGCTAGTTCCGAGCTTGGAATTGTCCGTCAGGATTCCTACCTGACTTTGCACTATCGTATAGAGCTGGCCAGTGGCCCGGCGGCAGGCTCTGTATTTGCGGATACCTTTACCGGCCGCCCGGCGACCTTGCAACTGGGCAATGGTCAGTGGGCCCCCGGTATGGAAGAGAAACTGCTGGGTCACCGTGAAGACGAGCGCTTTCAGCTCGACATTACTCCCGAGGATGCATACGGCGCCCGTAATCCGGACCTCTTGCAGCGCATCACTCGCGAAATGCTGGCCAGCAACGCCGCCGAAGGCGCGGAATTCGTGCCCGGTGATATGGTGGAGTTTGCCGCCCCTAATGGCAGTCGCTATTCGGGCGTGCTCAAGGAAATCGACGACAAGACTGCCTTGTTCGATTTCAATCATCCTTTGGCCGGTGTGGCTTTGCGCCTGGATGTTCATATTTTGGGGATTCTGTAATGAGTCAAGCTACTCCCGTTCAGAACGCTGAGGTTGTTCTGGCCCAGCCCCGTGGATTCTGTGCTGGGGTCGACCGCGCGATTGATATTGTCGAACGCGCTTTGGAATTGCACGGCGCACCCATTTACGTGCGCCATGAAATCGTCCATAACCGTTACGTGGTGGAAGACCTGCGCAATAAAGGGGCGATCTTTATTAAAGAGCTGGACGAGGCTCCCTCGGGTGCAATCGTTATTTTTTCGGCTCACGGCGTATCGCGTCAGGTGCGTGACGATGCCGAAAAGCGTGGTCTGAAAGTCTTTGACGCCACGTGCCCGCTGGTGACCAAAGTGCATATCGAGGTCTCTCGCATGCGCGCCGAAGGCCGGGAGATCATCATGATTGGTCACGTCGGACACCCTGAAGTCGAGGGTACGCTGGGGCAGGCTGACGGCGGCATGTACCTGGTGGAAACGCCCGAGGACGTCGCTAACCTGAAAGTGGCCGATCCCGACAAGCTGGCCTTTGTGACGCAAACCACCTTGTCCGTGGATGATGCGGCAGTTGTGGCCCAGGCCTTGCGCGAGCGCTTCCCCAATATTGTGGAACCCAAGAAAAGCGATATCTGTTATGCCACACAGAACCGTCAGGATGCGGTCAAGATCATGGCTCCACAGTGTGATCTGGTCCTGGTGGTGGGCAGTACCAATAGCTCCAACTCCAATCGTTTGCGCGAAGTCGCCGAACGCAAGGGGGCTGAAGCCTATCTGCTGGATAAACCGGAAATGATTGATCCGGCCTGGCTGGTCGGTAAAAAGCGCGTGGGTGTGACGGCCGGCGCTTCTGCTCCGGAAGTTCTGGTGAATCAGGTGATACAGCGCTTGCAGGAACTGGGCGTAGGCAAAGTGCGGGCCTTGGATGGTGTGGAAGAAAACATTGCCTTCCCGCTGCCCCGAGAACTGTCGCGCAAGATTGAAAGCCTGAACAAATAAAAAACGATTTTTGCAGGGTGGACAGGAGACAAGATGATTCTGTATAGCTACTTTCGCAGTTCCGCCGCTTACCGGGTGCGGATTGGTCTGAACCTCAAGGGGCTGGACTACCAGATCAAGCCTGTACACCTGCTCAAGGATGGTGGTCAGCAGCATCAGCCCGATTATGTGCAGGTCAATCCCGTGCAACTGCTGCCTGCTTTGGATGATGATGGTCTGATCATCACGCAATCCCTGGCCATCCTGGAATATCTGGACGAACGCTATCCTGAACTGCCTTTGTTGCCCAAAGCGTCGGCAGAGCGGGCTTGGGCACGTTCCATGGCCCAAACCGTGGCTTGTGATATTCATCCGCTGAATAATCTGCGCGTGTTGCAGTATTTGAAAAACGAACTGCACGCCCAGGAGGATGCTCGCAATCAATGGTATCGCCATTGGGTCAGCGTAGGGTTGGAAGGCCTGGAAGCCTTGGTGCAGCGCCATGGCAAAAAGGATCATGACTTTATTTTTGGTGATACTCCTGGTCTTGCCGAAATCTGCCTGATTCCTCAAATGTTCAATGCCCGTCGTTTTGACATTGATCTCAGCACATTTCCACGCCTCTTGGCTGTGGAGGAAAAATGTCTGGAGCTGTCCGCCTTTCAGGAAGCGGCCCCCGACCGCCAGCCCGACGCGGCTTGAGTATCAGCATAAGGGCGGTCCCTTGTTGGGCCGACCAGACTTCACCCGCCTGACAGGCGGGTTTTTCTTGCCCCGCTTCAATTGGCTGGATGATGTTGGGGGCGTAAAGGACGAGACATGAATATTGGTTTTTGTGGTTTGGGCCGTATGGGTCAGCCTATGGTGCACCGCTTGTTGAAGGCCGGTCATCAGGTTCGTATCTGGAATCGTTCCAAAGACAAGGGGCAAGCCCTGATCGAAGCCGGTGCCCACTGGTGCGATACCCCGGCGCAAATGGCCGAGCAGTGCGAAGCCGTTTTCCTGTGTGTCTTCGATGCACAGGCGGTGCACGACACGGTCCTGGGCGAGCAGGGCCTGGCGTCGATACAGGGAGCCTTGCGGATTGTGGTGGACCATTCCTCGATTCCTCCACAGGCCACACGCGAGATGGCTGCCCAATTGCAGCAACGTTGCGGGGCTCATTGGCTGGATGCTCCGGTATCCGGTGGTGTGGGCGGAGCAGAACAAGGCACGCTGGCCATCATGGTGGGCGGGCAGGCGGCGCAGCTGGATCGTGTTCGTCCGGTGCTGGCCGCGTATTCGCAGCGCGTCACCTTGATGGGGGCGGTAGGGGCCGGCCAAGTAACAAAGTTATGCAATCAGACCATTGTGGCCACCACCTTGACCGCTATCGCCGAGGCCTTGAGCCTGGCCAATGACAATGGCGTGGACGCCTCCAAAATCAGTGAGGCCCTGGGGGGCGGTTGGGCAGATTCGGTTTTGCTGCAATTGTTCGTGCCGCGCATGACTACGCCCGACAATCAAGTAAAAGCGTCGGTCGATACCATGTTGAAGGATTTGAATACCGTGGCGGAGCTGGCCAGTGTCAGTCACACCAGCATGCCGGTGGCTCATGCGGCCCAGCAAACCTATCGTGCGGCCCATCGTTTGGGCTTGGGCGCAGACGATGTCGCTCGCATTACGCATGTGAATAGTTACAATTACGGGGAATAAACTACCATCAGTCAAACTTAGTTTCGGTATTATGTCGGCTATTTGAAGTTGGGACTGTAGGTCTACAAAAGGGAAGTCATGAAGAAAAGTACAGGGCTGGTCACACTGGTTGTCGTGTTAGCGGCCGCATACGGCGGTTCGACCTGGTACACCGGTAAGAAAACTGAAGCGCTGGTGGGTGAGAAAGTGGCCCAGTTCAACACCCTGGCTGCCGAGCAGATGCAGCAAATGGGCATGAGCGAGTCGGTCGTCATGAACGTGGTGGACTACCAACGTGGCGTATTTTCCTCTACTGCTCGTTACACCATCACCATCAAGCCTTCCGACGCTGAAGAGAAGCCTCTGGAGCTGACTTTTGATGACAAGATCAGCCATGGCCCGCTGCCTATGTCGGCAATGGCTCTGGGTAACTTCACCCCTGTTGCCGCCTTGTCGCACAGCACTCTGGTCAAGACCAAAGACACCGAAGGCTGGTACAAGCTGACGGGCGACAAGACCCCTTTGTGGGCGGACAGCCTGGTCGGTTTTGACGGTGCCGTGGACTCCAATGTGCATTTTGAAGCCATCAAGCACCAAGGCGACGAAGTCAAAGTGGACTTCAGCGGCGGTCAATTGCGCACCAAAGCCGGTGGCAAGAGCAAAGATATTGTTGTGACCGGCAGCTTCCCCAAGCTGTTTGTTGACGACATCAGCGCAGATCCCTTGAAGCTTGAGGCCTCCAACTTCGTGGTGGACTTCAAGCAAGACGGTGACATCAATGTCAGCGGCACCCAGGTCGGCAAGCTGAGCGTTGATGACGTCAAGATGCAATCTGCCGAGACCGATGGCATTACCTTCAAGCAGATCGCCATCAATTCCGATGCGGTCACCAAAGACTCCGTCAGTGATACCAAGGTTGTTTACGCGCTGACTGATCTGGTGTTTGAAGACAAGGTCAAGCTGGGTTCGGTTGAGCTGTCGATGAACTTTGACCGCGTTTACGCACCTGCAATCTCCGCTCTGTCCAAGCTGATTTCCGATTCCAATCTGCAAAACGATATGGATTCGGTAGATGGCCCAACGGCTCAGAAGATGATGGAACTGGTGCTGCAGGCGCTGGAGCACAAGCCTGTGCTGCGTGTTGAGCCTCTGCGTTGGTACACCGCCGCTGGCGAGTCCAAAGCCACGCTGCGCATGGACTTCCAAAAGCCCAATGCGACCTTGCAAGAGCTGCAAACCAGCCCTGAAATGTGGATCGAAGCCATTCCTGCTGCTCAGCTGGATGTTTTGATTTCCAAGCCCATGCTGCGTGGCCTGGCTGCCGAGATGGACAAGGCTGAAGGCCTGTCGCCTGAAGAAGGCAATGCTGCCATGCTGGACATGATTCTGGATGCGGCTGTCGCTCCCTACGCCGAATCCAATATGGTCAAGAATGACGAGAACGGCATTTCCACGACCATCAAGTACGAGGGCAAGGATCGCGTGTTCGACATCAACGGTCAGCGTTTCACTTCCGAGCAATTGCTTGGTCTGGTCCTGATGGGCATGATGTAATTCGTCTGGGCCTGGTCCAGCGTAAAGCCCACCGAAATTCGGTGGGCTTTTTTTTACTGTCGGGCCGTCCCAGGGTGGAGCGCAAGCCGAAGGCGCAGCGTGGGGGGCCTTTTTTATTTAATCAGCGAAGGGAGCCAGATTTTATGGCCAGCTTATCGGATCAGCTGTCTCGGCTGGTGTACAGCACGGAACAAGGGCGTATGTGTCCTGATTGCGGGCAGCCACAAAAGCAATGTCGTTGCGAGGAGAATCGGCGCGAGCAAAGCCTGTCTCAGGCTCAGGGGCCGGTGCGCTTGAGTCTGGAAACCAAGGGGCGAAAAGGGAAGGGAGTGACCGTGGTAACGGGCCTGGTGATGCCCGAGGAGCAGCTCAAGGCGCTGGTCAAGGAACTGAAGAACGCCTGTGGAGCGGGCGGGACGCTGAAAGAGGGAACGCTGGAGATTCAGGGCGATCATCGAGCCGTTGTGCAGGCACGCCTGGAACACAACGGCTTGACGGTCAAGCGGGTCGGCAGACCCTGACAGGAATTTAGAAGCTGTAGCCCAAGCCTACGCCACCAAAGACGCTGCTTTTCTTCTCGACCAGCGGGCTGTCTTTGGCTTCTTCACCCAAGGTGTTCACGCCCAGCAGACCTTGCAGGGACCAGCTTTCGCTGATCTTGTGGGTGTACTGGCCGTACAAGGCATAAGAGCGCAAACCCGCGTCAGGGCGGTAGGTGCGCAGTTGTCCATTGCTGCCAGCGGCTTCATGCGACTTCACGCCAAAGTAGGTGCGCATGGCTTTTTCGTTGGACCATTTCAATTCGGCACCCAGCGAGAAGCTGCTGTCCTGATCATTCCAGAGGCGGTAGCTCAAATCCAGAACGGCCGTGGCGCCATAACCGCTTTTCAGTGCCTGGTAGTAGCTGCCTTCAATCTTGGCATTGCCCAGTTGGTAAGCAGTAAATACACCCAGATTGCCGTGACGATCAATATCATCAGTTCCGTACAGGCGGTCGGCATCACCGGATTTACGGGCACGGGCCAGAGCGGCGTAAGTACCGATAGTCCAGTTGTCTGTCAGATTGGTTTGCAGACCGATGGCAGGCATGCCTGCTTTGGGGGCCAGGAAAAAATGGCCGTTACGGTGCGAGAGCAGAGGGTAGAAACGGCCGTCGTAGCTGTCAGCCCCTTCGTACTTGGGGGCAAAACCAACACCGACACCCACGGTAGTTTGCTGTGCAAGTGCCTGGCTGGTTCCTAAAGCACATAAAGCCAGTAAAAGGCAGGGACGCAGAGCAGAACGGACGAGGGTGGGCATGACAGATTCCTTGTGATACGGGTAAAAACAGGCCCGCTTGTCGCGAGCTTAGCTATCGTATCAAGGTTTGGGTGGGGGCAGGCAGAATCATGACCGGCCAGTATGGTCTGTTGTTCTGGCCCTACACCCCATCAGGCTCGAATGTAAATCCAGTTTTCCGCCTGCAGTTTCACCAGGGCAGTGATGGCCCCTTGCTCCAAGGTTTGGAAGCGTTCTGGCGCACTGAGGGACTGATTGCGCAGCGTGTTGGGGCACAGGTAGGTGTAGGCGTCGCAATCGTGTTCCGCGCCTTCTACGCAAGCTTTAACGGCCTGCGCATTGGCGATGATGCGAATCTGGGCATCCGGTATGTCCTTGAGCAAGTTGCGCGCATTGCTGCGGGCGCGCTCCAGGGCATGAACGGTGGGGGCATGCAAGAGAACACGAGTGCTCATGAATAAACGTCCTGCTTGAAATTAGCGTGGGCCAAAAACGCGTTCGGTAATATCGGGTGAAGCGCCGGTCTGCATTTGAATGCGACCTTGCTCATCCTGCCAGACCATGGCGGGGGTGGCACGCAAATCCCAGCCCATCATCAGATCTTCATTGCGGGTCAGATCGGCTTCAATATCACTGGGCACGCTGTCCAGGCCTTTCACTCCGGCGCTGCGATCTTTCAGCATGGCCAAAGAGTGCTCGTTCAAGGCCTTTGTGGGATCCTTGGCAGCCAGGATGGCAGCCGATTTCAGGCTGCTGCTGGGGGCCAGAATGCCCACCATGACGTGGCGCAGCTGTACTTTGCCGGACTCAACCCAGGGGCGAGCCATTTGCCAGAACTGCATGCAGTAAGGGCAATTCGGGTCGGTAAACACGTAGACCACGCGTGGGGCCTTGTCGTCGCCATCCTTGATCCAGCGGGATTTTTCCAGTTTGCCCAGCATGTCCTTGGCAATGGCGGGTTGCACCAGTTCGTCCAGACCGGCCGGGCGTACCTCTTCACCCTTGGCATCGATCATGGTGCCCACCATCATGTGCTGCCCGTCGGGCAGGTTATAGATGGCCAATGCGCGATTCCCGCTATACGCACCCCAGGCTTTCAGACCACCGGGAGCATCAAATTCGCCCACAATGGATAGCCCTTGCTCTTCCAGGGCCTTCAGGGCAGCGGGGCGGTCGGCGGCTTGGACGACGGTGCTGACGTACAGTAAACCGGCCAAGGCAAGACGGATCGAAAAAGAGGAAAGCGGCATGGTGGTTAATCCTGCAAAACAGTCGGTGAATGTATATATCCAGAAAATATATACTAAGATCAAAATTGAATAAAAGAATGGGACTAGGCCTTGCCTGGATAGTTCCCCATTCCTGCTCTGATCAGGTTGTTTCTCTGCATTAGCCGGTCTTTAAGCGCGGATCTTCAGATTGGCCAGTTCCAGCAAGCGGTAGGTTTCGTGAACAGGCAAGCCCATTACGCCGGTATAGCTGCCACTCAAGTGGCTGATAAAGGCACCGCCCAGACCTTGAATGCCATAGGCTCCCGCTTTACCCATAGGCTCGCCGCTGGCGCAGTATTCCGCAATTTCTTGTTCGTTCAGAGTTTTGAAGCTGACTTCGCTGATGCTGATACTTTCAAACTCCACACCACCTACGCCCAGGGATAAGGCGGTCATCACTTTGTGACGGCGGCCCGAGAGCTCGCGCAAGATACGTGCGGCATCGGCCAGATCAGCAGGTTTGCCAAATATGGTCTCGTCCATGCAGACCGTGGTGTCGGCACTCAAAATAGCGCGCTCCTGATCCAGACTGCTGTACTGTGCCCGCCATTCCAGGGCGCGCAGCAGCTTGTCGCGAGCCGTGCGACGGACATAATCCAGCACCGCTTCCTGTTCCAGACGCGGTTCATCCTCGCCCGGAGGGCTGGGCACATGCAGGACTTCATGAGTGATCTGGATGCTGTTGAGCAGATCGTGGCGACGTGGACTGGCTGAGGCCAGATAGATGGGCTGAAAAGGCATAAGAAACCAGGACTAAAAGAAGGTTCAGGCGCGGTGGTAAGGATGCCCGGTCATGACGGACCAGGCGCGATACAGTTGCTCGGCCAGAAAGATACGTACCAAGGGGTGGGGCAGGGTCAGGGAGGACAGACGCAACATGCCGTGGCAGCTTTGCTTGAGTGCCGCATCCAGTCCGTCCGGGCCACCGACCAGAATGGCAATATCCTGACCGCTGCTGCGCCAACGCTCCAGCTCCTGAGCCAGCTTGACGGTGGTCAGGTCCTTGCCGCGTTCGTCCAGGGCGATGCGCATCGCCTGGGCGGGAATGGCCGCTTCAATGCGTTTGGCCTCGGCCTGCATCATCTGGGCAGGCGTCTTGCCGCTGGTACGGGGTTCGGCCTTGATTTCGCGCAGTTCTATGGCGCAGTCCTGGGGCATGCGGCGAGCATATTCCTGCCAGCCTTGTTCCACCCAGTCGGGCATGCGCTGACCTACCGCGATGACAATGAGTTTCATGGAATGTCGTAAAAGAAAAAAGGCCGCATCGTAAGCTGCGGCCCGGGTATTGCCGACAGGACAGTGGAAGGGCTTAGTCTTCGTCTTCGTCGGCGCTGGCGAAAAAGCCAGCCGGTGGAACCTGGCGCGATTGCGGCAGCAGTTCCACTTCGACAGGGCGTTCGCCCCAAAGTTCTTCCAGGTTGTAGTACTGGCGGATGGCCGGCTGCATGCAATGCACCACGATGTCACCCAAATCCAGCAACACCCATTCGCCGGTGTCCTCGCCTTCATGGGCCAGGACTTCGACCTTGTTTTGGCGTGCCTTGTCAAACACGCTCTGGGCCAGAGCGCGGGTTTGCCGGTTGGAAGTACCACTGGCAATGACCACACGATCGAACAGGCCGGTCATGTGGGTAGTGCTAAAGACCTTGATGTCTTGAGCTTTGACGTCCTCGAGGGCATCGATGACGAGTCGTTGAAGTGTTTCTATATTCATAAAAAGAACTATACAGGGCGCGCCTGTGGGTGGGAAAGATAGAGCCGTTTTTTGTCAATGTATTGAGCGACTTCTTCCGGGACCAGGGCGGTGATGTTGTCACCGCGCTGCACTCGCTCCCGAATCTGGGTGGCCGAGATGTCCATGGGCAGAAAGTCAATCTGATGCAAACGGCGCTGAAGTCGACTCAGTTCCTGCTGCAAGGCGACGGGCGTCTCCAAAGGACTGCCGGGGCGCTGGGCAACAGCCAGTTCGACGTATTCAAGAATTTCTTGCCAGTCGTTCCAGCTGCAAAAATTATGCAGTTGGTCGCTGCCTAAAATCCAGTAGTAGCGCGACCCGGCGGGCAAGCTGCGCACCGTGTCGATGGTGTAGGTTGGGCCACCGCGCTCGATCTCTACGGGGTTGACCTGCAAGCCCGGATGGCTTTGGGCGGCCAGCTCGGCCATGACCAAACGATCCTGGGTGCTGGCACCCAAGGCGTCGCGTTGCCAGGGCTGGGCAGCGGGCAGCAACTGAACCTGGTCCAGCTGCAGCTGGTCGAACGCGGCAAGCGCCAGCGCCACATGAGCTTTATGGATGGGGTCGAAACTGCCACCCAGGAGCCCGACACGCTTTAAATCCATTCGCGAGGCACCAGGTATTGCGCCAGGGCCGCTTCTGGCGTGCCGGGTTCGGGCGACCAGTTGTAGCGCCAGCTCGCCTGGGGTGGCATGGACAACAGGATGGATTCCGTACGGCCACCCGATTGCAGGCCAAACAGGGTGCCACGGTCAAAGACCAGATTGAATTCGACATAGCGGCCGCGACGAATGGCCTGGAAGTCTCGATGCGCCTGGGTGTATTCCTGATCCATGCGGGCACGCACGATAGGTGCATAGGCATCGGTAAAGGAATTGCCCACGGAGCGGGTCAGGGCAAAGCTGGCTTCAAAGCCGGGCTCGTTCAGGTCGTCGTAGAAAATGCCGCCAATGCCACGGGTCTCGTTGCGGTGCTTCAGATAAAAATATTCGTCGCACCAGCGCTTGTAGCGCGGGTAGTAATCCGCACCGTGCGGCGCCAGAGCATCGTGGCACACCTGGTGGAAATGGCGGGCATCGTCTTCGTGCAGGTAGTAGGGCGTCAAGTCCAGACCGCCACCAAACCAGAACACATCCTCTTGATCCGCTGTCTGGGCCTGGGCCACAAACATGCGCACATTCATGTGCGTGGTGGGTACAAAGGGATTGCGCGGGTGAATCACCAGTGAAACACCCATGGCCTCCCAAGGGCGTCCGGCCAGTTCAGGGCGGTGGGCGCTGGCCGATGGAGGCAGGGTGTGGCCTTTGACATGGCTGAACAGAACGGCAGCCCGTTCAAAAACAGGGCCGTTCTCCAGCAGGCGGGACAGACCGCCACCGCCTTCTGGACGATCCCACTGGTCCGACTCGAAAGGCGTGCCATCCAGCTGCTCCAGAGTGTCCACGATGTGGCTTTGCAACTGACGGAAATAAGCCTGGACGGTATCAATGGGTAAAGACATGAAAAGACCTTGCTGCGACAATCAGGATTCACTGCTGGGCAGAGCGCGCCAGCCGATATCGGTGCGAAATTGCTTGCCGTCGAAATGCGTTTGGGAAATGGCCTCGTAGGCGGCTTCCTGAGCGCGACGGATGGAGTCGGCCATGGCGGTGACACACAATACACGACCACCCGTGGTGACCACGGTGCCGTCTTTCATCTGCGTGCCTGCATGGAAGGTGATGCACTCGTCGGTGTCTTTCGCAAATTGCGTGATGGCATCACCAGTACGAGGCTCTTCGGGGTAATTGGCCGCGGCCAGTACCACGCCAATCGCGGTACGACGATCCCATTCGATGGTGGCCTCGTCCAGCTTGCCAGCCAGAGCCAGTTCGAAGGTTTCGGTCAGATCGCTCTTGATGCGCATCATGATGGGCTGGGTTTCAGGGTCGCCCATGCGGCAGTTGAATTCCAGCACCTTGATGGGGCGGGTGGCATCCGGGCCATCGTCAATCATCACGCCCGCGTACAGAAAGCCGGAGTAGGGCAAGCCTTCCTTGGCCATGCCTTGCATGGTGGGGTGAATGACTTCGCGCATGATTCGGTTATGCAGCGTGGGGCTGACGATAGGGGCGGGGGAGTAAGCACCCATGCCGCCTGTGTTCGGGCCCTGGTCGCCGTCTTTCAGGCGTTTGTGGTCCTGGCTGGTAGCCATGGGCAGCACATTCTTGCCGTCGCACATCACGATGAAACTGGCTTCTTCGCCGGTCAGGCATTCTTCCACGACCACGCGGGCACCGGCGGCACCAAAGCGACCATCACCCAGAATGTCGTCAATGGCGCCCAATGCTTCTTCCAGCGTGGTGGCCACAATCACGCCCTTGCCAGCGGCCAGGCCATCGGCCTTGACCACAATGGGAGCGCCTTGCTGACGGATGTAATCCTTGGCGGCGTCCGGATCGGTAAAGGTCGCGTAGGCCGCCGTCGGGATGTTGTGGCGCACCATGAAGGCTTTGGCATAGTCCTTGGAGCTTTCCAGCTGCGCGGCAGCCTGGGTGGGACCAAAGATTTTCAGACCGGCCGCACGGAAGGCGTCCACAATGCCTGCGGCCAGCGGTGCTTCCGGGCCGACGACAGTGAAGGCAATTTTTTCTTGCTTCACAAAGGCAATCAGTTCCTGGATATCGGTGATGGCCAGGTTTTCAATACGTTCGGCACGCGCGGTACCGCCATTGCCCGGGGCAACGTAGACAGTCTGCACGCGTGCAGATTGGGCCAGGCGCCATGCCAAGGCGTGTTCACGGCCGCCGCTGCCGACAACAAGTAGCTTCATAGTGATGAGTCGGGCAGGGCCCGCAAAGAGGAGTTTTCAGAAATAGCTTATTCGGCTTCGTCCATGACGGCGGTGGTGTAGACCTCTTGGACATCGTCCAGGCCTTCCAGTGCGTCCAGAAGTTTTTGCATCTTGACGGCATCGTCGCCGCTCAGTTCCGTTTCGTTCAGGGCTTTCATGACCACGCCTTCCACTTCAGGCGTCAGGCCAGCGGCCTGGAACGCGGCTTGCACAGCCGGGTAGTCCGTAGGAGCGCACAGCACTTCGATCAGGCCTTCTTCGTCGGTCACGATATCGTCGGCACCAGCTTCCAGGCCGATTTCCATAATCGTGTCTTCCGAAGTGCCCGGAGCGAACAGAAACTGACCGCAGTGGCGGAATTGAAACACGACCGAGCCGTCCAGACCCAGATTGCCGCCATTTTTTGTAAAGGCGTGACGCACATCCGAGACCGTACGCTGACGGTTGTCGGTCATGCAGTCCACAATCACGGCCGCGCCGTTAATACCGTAGCCCTCGTAGCGAATTTCTTCGTAGTTGGCATCATCCGCGCCGCCTGCGCCGCGCTGGATGGCGCGCAGAATGTTGTCTTTGGGCATATTGGCAGCGGTTGCCTTGTCCCAGGCCATGCGCAAACGTGGGTTGGACTCGGGGTCAGGGCCGCCGGTACGTGCGGCCACGGTGACCTCACGAATGATCTTGGTCCAAAGTTTGCCCCGTTTTGCGTCTTGACGACCTTTACGGTGCTGAATATTCGCCCATTTACTATGTCCGGCCATAAAGTATTACCAATTCAGTAGACTACGTTCAAAGAAAAACAGATCTATTTTAACCTGTCTGCGCGACAAGGCCCGAGCTTGGGCGAAAGTCGCTAGAATCTAGGCACTTGGCATTCTATCCGGAAGAGAACAAACAATCATGGCTGATCCAATTTTGCTTGCTCAGAATAGCGATACTCCCATTTACCTGTTGCCTGCGCTGGCCAATCGGCATGGTTGTATTACGGGGGCTACCGGGACGGGGAAGACCGTCACCTTGCAGGTTTTGGCCGAAGCCTTTTCCCGCCTGGGAACACCGGTTTTTCTGGCCGACGCAAAAGGCGATTTGAGTGGAATTTCTCAAGCCGCCCAGCCTAATCCGAAATTGCAGGAGCGTCTGCAAAAGCTGGGCCTGCCCGAGCCAGCCTGGGGGGCGAACCCGGTCACCTTCTGGGATATTTTTGGCGAGCAGGGTCATCCGGTCCGGGCCACGATTTCCGACATGGGGCCTTTGCTGCTGTCCCGGATTCTGGAGTTGAACGATACCCAGGAAGGGATTCTCAATATCGTCTTTCGTCTGGCAGACGACGAGGGCCAGTTGATTCTGGACCTGAAAGATTTGCGCGCCGTGCTGCAAGACGTATCGGATCGTGCCGCCGAGCTTCGCAATCAGTATGGCAATATTGCGGCAGCCAGTGTGGGGGCAATCCAACGCGCCTTGCTGCGCCTGGAAACGCAGGGGGCGGATCGCTTCTTTGGTGAGCCAGCGCTGGATGTGATGGACTGGATTCGTACCGACTCGGCCGGGCGCGGCATGATCCATGTGCTGGCAGCCGACAAGCTGATGCAGTCACCTCGCTTGTACGCGGTCTTCCTGCTGTGGATGCTGGCCGATCTGTACGAGCGCCTGCCGGAAGTGGGCGATCTGGACAAACCGCGTCTGGTTTTCTTCTTTGATGAAGCCCACTTATTGTTTACAGGTGCACCAAAGGCCTTGCTGGAGAAAGTCGAGCAGGTTGTGCGTCTGATCCGCTCCAAAGGTGTGGGTATTTATTTCGTGACACAAAACCCGCTGGATATTCCCGATACCGTTCTGGGTCAGCTGGGTAACCGAGTACAGCACGCCTTGCGCGCCTTCACACCGCGTGATCAGAAAGCCGTCAAGACAGCAGCGCAAACCATGCGCCCCAATCCTGGTCTGGATATTGAAGCGGCCATTACCGAGTTGGGCGTTGGCGAGGCCCTGGTGTCCATGCTGGATGCCAAGGGGATTCCCACGCCTACCGAGCGTGCCTGGCTGGTGGCTCCGGGTAGCCGAATTGGCCCCGCTACCGATGCGGAGCGGCAAACGGTACGACAAGCGTCCTTGTTTGGCTTGAAGTACGACCAGGCAATTGACCGCGAATCCGCCTACGAGGTGCTGGCCAAAAAAGCGGCTGATGCGGCTGCCAATGGTGCCGCGGGTGCCACGCAGCCGGGAGCGGCGGCAGGCAAGGACGAAGGCCTGATGGGTGTCGTCAATGACTTTCTGTTTGGATCAACCGGGCCGCGTGGTGGCAAGAAGGACGGCCTGGTGCAAAGCATGATCAAAACCGAGACCAAACGGGCTGCCACCAAAGTGCTGCGTGGGGTATTGGGTTCTTTATTTGGAGGGAAACGTTAATGCCCACGCAACTGCCTCATTTAATTGTTGCCACCACAAGGCCATCAGAAACAGCACGTTGGGCGGATGAATTCCGCAAAGTCTATCCTGATTGGAAAGTTGATGAGTTTGTAGCAGGTCAGCCCAGCACCGGGGCGACTTACGCCATCGTCTGGCAGCCGGATGCGGCCTTGTTCAAGCAGGAACCCCATTTGCGCGCCACCTTCAATCTGGGGGCGGGCGTGGATGCCGTCGCAGGGACCATCCCGGCCGAGATGCCTTTGTACCGCTTGGAAGATGCGGGCATGGCCGAGCAAATGGCCGAATATGCCTTGTATGGCGTGCTGCGTGCGGTAGGCCGTTTTCAGCCCTACGAGGAACAGGCGCGTGAGGGAAAGTGGAAAGCCTACCGCCCGATCGACCGCCGCCAGTGGCCAGTCGCTGTGCTGGGGCTGGGCGCGATTGGCAGCAAGATTGCCAAGGTCATCGCCAGTCTGGGCTATCCCGTACATGGCTGGTCGCGTCGTCTGCACGAAGCGGACTTCCCTTGCTATGCCGGTGAAAAGGGCCTGAAAGAGTGCGTCTCTGCCAGCCGTATCCTGGTCAACGCCTTGCCACTGACTCCGCAAACAGAAGGTTTGATCAACCGCGACGTATTGTCGAATTTGCAGCCTGGTGGCTATTTGATTAACGTCGCTCGCGGTGGCCACTTGGTCGATGCCGATGTGCTGGACGCCCTGAAGAGCGGTCATCTGTCAGGCGCTTTGCTGGATGCCTTTACCCAGGAGCCGTTGCCAGCCGATCATCCGTATTGGGGTGTTCCTTCTGTGATGGTTACGCCTCATATTTCGGGTATCACCGTTCGTGAATTGGCATTGGAGCAAATTGGCTCGCGCATCGAGCTTTTGCAGCAAGGCAAGCCTGCGACTGGTCGGGTGAATCACAGTCAGGGCTATTAATCCTTAACCGATTTGGACTAGCCTGCCGGCACCGTGGAAGCTGGCAGGCTAATTGCTGTTTTGTGAACAGAGCAGCGTCTTTTCAGAATAAGGCCGTGGAGGCCATGTAAAACCACAAGGAAAGAGGAATGAGTAAAGTTCATCGTATTGCCGTGATCGCGGGAGATGGGATCGGCAAGGAAGTCATGCCTGAAGGGCTGCGTATTCTGGAAGTGGCCGCTCGCCGTCACGCCATCAATTTTGATTGGAAAGTTCTGGACTGGAGCTCGGACTACTACCAGAAGCACGGCACCATGATGCCTTCGGACTGGAAAGCCCAATTAATGGATACCGAGGCCATTTTCTTTGGCGCCATGGGCTGGCCTGATCTGGTTCCCGACCACGTTTCGCTGTGGGAATCTCTGTTCAAGTTCCGTCGTGAATTTGATCAATACATCAACTTGCGTCCTGTGCGTTTGATGCCTGGTGTGCGTTCGCCACTGGCAGGTCGTGAGCCCGGTGATATCGATTTCTTTATCGTGCGCGAGAACACCGAAGGTGAATACTCCAATAGCGGCGGCATCATGTTTGAAGGCACGCAGCGCGAAGTGGTGATTCAGGAAAGTGTCTTTACCCGCACGGGTACGGACCGAGTCTTGAAGTTCGCTTTTGAACTGGCTAAAAAACGCGGTAAACACGTTACTGCTGCGACCAAGTCCAACGGTATTTCGATTTCCATGCCCTGGTGGGATTCCCGCGTGGCCGCCATGGGCGAGCAATACCCGGATGTGAAATGGGACAAGTATCACATCGATATTCTGTGTGCACACTTTGTGCAACATCCGGACTGGTTTGATGTTGTTGTAGCTTCCAACCTGTTTGGCGATATCTTGTCCGATCTGGGCCCGGCATGTACCGGCACCATCGGCATTGCACCCTCGGCCAACCTGAACCCCGAACGCGTATTCCCCTCCTTGTTTGAGCCCGTGCACGGCTCGGCACCGGATATTTATGGCAAGGGCATTGCCAACCCGGTCGGTCAGATCTGGAGTGGTGCCTTGATGCTGGATTTCCTGGGCTACCCCCAGGCAGCCGCCGAAGTAGTGCAAGCCATTGAGCAGGTTCTGGCCAATGGCCCACGTACCCCTGATTTGGGTGGTCAGGCCAGCACAACACAAGTAGGCGAGGCTATCGCCCAAGTGTTGGAAGCGATGGCCTGAGCCATCAGTTGGACTTGGGTGGGCGCAAGCCTGCCCAAGTGATGGCTCCAATCATGATGGCGCCACCCAGCAGCGCACGGCTGCTGGGGTATTGAGCGAAAAGCAGCGCCGCAAAAGCGATGGCGTAGACAGGCTCCAAGGCGATCACAATCCCGGCACTGCGGGCATTCAAAACGCTTAGCGCAGAGACCAGCAGGTAATGCGACAAGGCCGTACAAAATACCCCCAGCAGTGCAATCCATACCCAGTCCACCAGCGTGCTGTCGCCCAGCAGCGGTATGGCAAAAGGCCAGCACATCAGGGCGACAAACAGGTTTTCCCACCAGGCCACTTGCTGTGCCGACAAGTGCTTGGCTGCGCGTCGGTTGATGAGGGTGAACATGGCGAAAGTAAAGCCGGAGGCAATGGCCCAGGCCAGGCCAATGGTGGATTGATCCTGGAAATCAAAAGAGGGGGTCACCAGCAACAAGCCCACGGTGACCAAGGCCAGAATGATCCACTCCGATACGGTAACGCGCTCGCGCAGTACGGCCCATTCACACAAGGTAATAAAGGCCGGGAAGCTGGCAAAGCCCAAGGTGGCAATGGCCACGCCGCCCACTTTGACCGCCACAAAAAAAGTGGCCCAGTGAATGGCCAGCATGATGGAGGCCATTAGCAGGGTGCGAAAGTCCGCTGTTTTCATGCCCTGACCCAAACCGCGCCCTTGAGAGCGAATGCTGATAAACAAGGCCAGGACTGCAAAGCTGGCTCGGCCCGCGGTGATCAGCATGGCGCCGACCTGAATGAGCTCACCAAAAATGCCGGTCAGTCCGAACAGTACGGCGGCCACATGAATGGCAGCCAGAGCACGTCCATGCGTCATGGAAAGCGATCCGAGAAAAAAGGAGTCAATTTAGGCTATTCTGGTGTTTTATATCAGCCAGTGATAGGGCTAGTGGGTCGGGCAGGCAATAAGAGCAAGGCATTATTCTAAGACATTGCTACGGGCCCCTCATCAAAGGAGTAAAACAATGACGCAGACGGTTAAGGCGATACGGATTGAGCGTAATGGTGGTCCGGAGGTATTGCAGTGGGCTTCGGTAGAGCTGCCCGCTCCGCAGGAGAAGGAAGTCACCATACGCCAAAAAGCAGTGGGCTTGAACTTTATCGACATTTATTTCCGTAATGGCCTCTACAGCAATCCCTTGCCGCATGGTTTGGGTTTTGAAGCGTCCGGCATTGTGGAAGCAGTCGGTTCGGGTGTCACGAATCTGAAAGTGGGTGACCGTGTTGCCTACGGTCAAAGCCCGCTGGGTGCGTATGCCGAGGCTCGTAATGTGCCTGCTGATCGTGTGGTACGCATTCCTGATGGCGTCACTTTTGAGCAGGCGGCGGCCATGATGCTCAAAGGTTTGACGTGCTGGTATTTGCTGCGCCAGACCTATCGCGTGCATGAAGGCCAGACGATTCTGTTTCATGCCGCTGCGGGTGGCGTGGGCTTGTACGCCTGCCAATGGGCACGTGCTTTGGGCGTGAAGTTGATCGGTACGGTGTCCAGTCCCGAGAAAGCCGCTTTGGCGAAAGAGAACGGTGCGTGGGAAGTGATTGATTACTCCCACGAAGACGTGGTGCAGCGCGTGCTGGAACTGACCAATGGCCAGAAAGTACCTGTCGTATATGACGGCGTGGGCAAGGATACCTGGGAGCGCTCGCTGGATTGCTTGCAGCCGCGTGGCCTGATGGTCAGCTTTGGCAATGCTTCCGGCCCGGTAACCGGTGTGAATCTGGCGACGCTGGCATCGAAGGGCTCCTTGTATGTGACCCGTCCTGTGCTGGGGGCTTATGTGCCTACACAGGAAACCATGCAAGATGCCGCTGACGAAATGTTCGAGCTGGTGCTGCAAGGCAAGATCAAGCCGCTGATCGGTCAGCGTTTCCCGCTGGATCAGGTTGCCAAGGCCCATGAGGAATTGGCAGGGCGTCGTACCACGGGCTCGACGGTGTTGACGCTGGATTAAGGCGGATTATCGGGTAAGAAGGGGGGAGCAGCTAGCCCTTGCTCAGCGCTGCGCTTGAGATAACAGGTGCAAGTCAGGAATCCACTCTTCTGGTGTTGCTTGTCTTTCCTGATATCCCGATTTGTATGTCAGGTATTTTGAAAGCCCGATAAGCACGCAGCCCCAATAGTTCTACTTATAAAAAATGGCCTCCTTAGCGGAGGCCATTTTTATTTAGCAGTGCTGCATCCGCTGGGATTCAGCGGACAGGAATCAGCCTTGCTCGTGGTACTGACGCACGCGCTCGACTTCATTGCGCGAACCCAGAATCACGCCAATGCGCTGGTGCAGCTCGGTAGGTTGCACGTCCAGAATACGCTGTGTACCGTCAATCGACATGCCACCGGCCTGCTCGACCAGGAAGCTCATGGGGTTGGCTTCGTACATCAAACGCAGCTTGCCCTTGCGACCGGAGGCACGGGCATCGCGCGGGTACATGAAGATACCGCCACGGGTCAGGATGCGGTGTACATCGGCCACCATGGAGGCGATCCAGCGCATATTGTAGTTTTTGCCCAGTGGGCCGTCCGGGCCAGCCAGGCAGTCGTCGATATAGCGTTTTACCGGGGCTTCCCAGTGACGCATATTGGACATATTGATGGCGAACTCAGAGGTGTCCTCGGGGATGGTGATGCGCTCGGTGGTCAGCACCCAGGAGCCCATTTCCTTGTCCAGAGTGAAGGCGGCGACGCCGTCACCGACAGTCAGGACCAGCATGGTTTGCGGGCCGTAAATGGCATAGCCGGCGGCAACCTGACGCACGCCGGGTTGCAGGAAGTCTTGCTCTTCGATGACGCGATCACGTGCTTCAGGTGGGACGCTCAGGACCGAGAAGATCGTGCCGATGGACACGTTCACGTCAATATTGGACGAGCCATCCAGCGGATCGAACAAGAGCAGGTTTTCGCCCTTGGGGTAGTAATCGGGAATGCGGTGCAGGGTATCCATTTCCTCGGAGGCCATGGCCGCCAGGTTACCGCCCCATTCATTGGCTTCCAGCAGGATTTCGTTGGACAGCACATCCAGCTTTTTCTGAACTTCGCCCTGGACATTCTCGGAGTCCAGAGAACCCAGAACGCCGCCCAGCGCTCCTTTGCTGACGGCATGGCCAATGGCCTTGCATGCGCGAGCCACTGTTTCCAGCAGCAGGCGCACGTCGGCGGTGACCGTTTTCTTCTGGCGCTGTTGCTCCACCAGATACTGAGTAAGGTTTTTCTTCAAGACAGACTCCGAGGTCAAAGAGTTAATGCTTTATGTACGATTTCGGCCACATTGCCCGACAGGCCAGGTTCGGCCTGAATACGCTCCAGCGCTGCCTTGAGCAGGTCGCGGGCTTCGGGTTCAAAGCGGGCCCAGTTATCAAACACACGGGCCAGACGGGCAGAGATTTCCGGGTTGAGCTTGTCCAGGGCAATGACTTGCTCAGCCCAGAAGGCATAGCCTTCCGGCGTGTGTACAGCCTGCATATTATTCATGCAGAACTGGAAAATCAGAGAGCGGGCGCGGTTGGGATTGCGCATCGAGAAAGCGGGATGCAGCATCAGGGCGCGCACCTGGGCAACTTGCGTGCTGGGGGCGGTGGCCTGCAAGCTGAACCAGCGGTCCAGCACCAGAGGATTGTCCTGCCAGCGCTGGAAAAAGTCATCCAGGCCGTCTTGACGATCCTCTGGGTCACCGTAATTCACCAGAGCGCTCAAGGCACCCATGCGATCAGTCATATTGGTGGCCTGATCGTATTGATTGCGTGCCAACTGCGGGCCGGTATTCACACCGGCAACCAGCAGGTAATTCAGGGCCAGATTGCGCAAGGAGCGCTGGCCAGCCTGCAAGGCGTCGGGGCTGTACGGGGCTTGTTCCAGGCTCAGGTACTGATACAGTTCCTGCCAGTAGGGAGTCAGGGCCAGGCCCAGCTCACGTTGCAGCTGACGACGGGCCTGAACCACGGCGCGCGGGGTCATGGGCTTGGTTTGTTCCAGCAATTCGCGCTCGCTGGGCAGGGACAGGATGCGCGCCTTGTAAGCAGGGCTCAAGGCCGGGTCCTGTACCAGCGCATGCCAGGTTTGAACCACGGTCGCCAATTGTGCGGCCGACGGTGTGCGTCCCGATGCCGAGGACAAGATCAGACGGGTCGCTAGCAGTTGAGCCGCTTCCCAACGTGCAAATGGATCCGTGTCGTGACGGGCCAGCAAAGCCAGCTCGGAATCCGGACGGTAGTAGTCCACCCGCACAGGCGCAGAGAAATTGCGCAACAAGGATAGGACGGGCGCCTCAGGAATCTGCGTGAAGGTCCAGCTTTGTTCGGCTTGCGTGAAATCCAGTACCAGCGTATCGCCTTGCTGACCATCCAGGTGCAGGGTCAGTGGTGCGCCTTGCTGATCCAGCATGCCCAAGGCAAAGGGGATGTGCAAAGGTGGCTTGGGTGTGGATTTGTTTTCGATCCCGGCGGGCGCATTGCTTTGACGCAGGGTCAGCGTGGCGGTTTGGGTGGCAGGGTCGTGCTGCAGGCTGACCTGAACGCGTGGTGTTCCCGCTTGCTGATACCAGCGGCGGAACTGTTCCAGGCTCTGGCCGGGTTTGACCTGGCGATACACGCTGTCCATGCTGTCCACGAAATCGTCGCAAGTGACTGCTTGGCCGTCATGGCGCTTGAAGTACTCACGAATACCAGCCTGGAAGTTTTCTTCACCCAGCAAGGTGTGCTGCATGCGAATGACTTCCGCACCTTTCTCGTAAATTGTGGCGGTGTAAAAGTTGCTGATTTCCTGATAGCTCTCGGGGCGGATGGGGTGAGCCATTGGGCCGGCATCTTCAGGGAACTGGGCCGCGCGCAGGACGCTGACATCATCAATGCGTTTGACGGCGCGGGCGCTGGCGGCTTGAGCGCCGTCCAGCCCTTGAGCCAGCATGTCAGCCGAAAACTCCTGATCGCGAAAAACCGTCAGACCTTCTTTCAGGGATAGCTGGAACCAGTCGCGGCAAGTGACGCGGTTGCCGGTCCAGTTATGGAAGTACTCATGGCCAATAACTGCTTCCACGGCGTGAAAGGACGCATCGGTAGTGCTTTGTGCATCGGCCAGCACGTAGGCGGCATTAAAGATGTTCAGGCCCTTGTTTTCCATCGCGCCCATATTGAAGTCGCGAGCGGCCACAATCATGAAGCGGTCCAGATCCAGTTCCAGCCCAAAACGTTGTTCATCCCAGCGTACTGAATGTTCCAGGCATTCCATGGCCCATTCTGTTTTATCGCCGTCACCACGATCGCAATAAACCTGCAATAGGGCAGGCTGGCCATTGGCTTTTTTGATTTCGCGTTCGCGCACATCAAAGTCGCCAGCAACCAGTGCAAATAAATAAGAAGGCTTTGGAAATGGGTCTTCCCAAATGGCTTGGCTGCGTCCATCGTCCAGTGTGGTGCTTTCCAGCAAATTGCCGTTGGACAGCAGATAAGGGTAGAGCTTGGCATCGCCGCGCAGGACCACTTCATAACGGGACATCACATCAGGACGGTCCGGGAAGAAGGTAATACGACGAAAGCCCTGGGCTTCACATTGGGTAAACAGGTTCTGGCCCGAGACATACAAGCCCATCAGCATGGTGTTGTCTTGGGGGCGGCAACGGCTTACCAGCACCAGATCACATTCTGCGGTCTGGGGCGAGAGCGTCAGGCCCTGTTCATCAAGCTGGTAATCCCGTGCGGTCAGGGCGACCCCGTTTAGGCTGACTTCAAGCAGTTCAATGTCTTCGCCATCCAGTACCAGGGGGCGGATCTGGCCGTCCCGGCTGCTGGCTCGAAAAGCCAGACGAACCAAGGTTTGCTCGGCCGCCAAATCAAATTCCAGCCGTACCTTATCTATTTGATAAGGGTAGGGCTGGTAATCGTGGCGGGAGATCGTAGGTAAGGTGTCTGTGCGCATGTGATCCTGGTCCGACAATCGAAAAAGATGGTCTATTGTAATGTTGTTTGAACGCCCACACTGGACGCCGGAAACAGGCAGTAAACTAATTGTTCGTCGGCGCTACGGCGCTGTCATTAATCGGGCTTGAACGTGCAAGCGAAAAACAAGCAAGGGTGAAACTATGACGTTATTTTCTGAAGGGTTTTCCTGGCGCGCCCTACGCCTGATGAGCCTGGTATTGGCGGTTTTGACCACGGCTTGCGCTGCGCCTAGCTGGTCCGCCAAATTGACGCGTTATCAGCAATGGCCCACGGCGACCAGTGGCGATACCTATTACATCAAGTCCTCGCCGGACAAAAGCAGTAGTCTGCAATACCAGTCTTTTGCAGATTCTGTACGGGCTTCTATTGGTGTGACCGGACTGGTGCAAGCAGCGGATCTGAAGTCTGCGCGTTTTGTGGTGCAAATGGATTATGGCAATCCGCAAGAACAAACCTGGGTGCCTCAATTTGCAGATAGTTTTTATGGTCCATCGGCGTGGGGAATCGGGCGCGGCTATTATGCGCCAAATGATGGTTGGGGCGGAGGTTTCTTTTATTCTCCGAATGTAGTGAATGTTCCTGTCACTGTGTATAAAAATTATCTAAATGTAATCATTACAGATAATCAAAACTCGGGCGCAGAAGTGTATCGCGCCACCGCCGTGTCTTATAGCCATTCTGACAACCTGGACCAGCAGATGCCGTTTTTGTCCCAGGCCATATTTGATGGTTTCCCGGGTAATAATGGACAAGTGATTGATATCCGATATCCATTAGCTCGGGATTGAGTCGCCAGAATCCCGGCATTATGTAGGGGATTTATATCAATAAGAAAGGGACCGCTTTTTCAAGCGGTCCCTTTCTTTTGTTTGGTGCCCAAAACTTATTTGATAAGGAACTCTTCACGGCTGCGACCATTGGCTTCAGCATCGATAATCCAGCGTGGTGGGCGGCCACGGCCCGTCCAGGTGTCCTGGGTGCCGGGGTGGCGGTATTTGGGAGGCAGGCTGGTTTTAGGGCCGTTGGAACCAGCACCAGCACCGCGGCGGGCGGAATTTTCCAGCGCTTCAGCGACTTCTTCAATCGTGATCTCGTTATCTTGCATGGACTTGACGATAGACGCGATGACAGGACGACGCTGTTTGACTCGAAGGGATTTCATCTGCTTTTGCAGACGCAGAATCTCTTTTTCTATCTTTTGCTTCGCGGAGCTGTAAGTTTCGACTGACATATGGGATTCCTGTTTCATGATTGTAGTTATCTGATAAACCCTGCCTGTACAAGCTCGTGTTTATCATGCGAAAACAGTGTACTTTGATTTTCTTGAAAATATAAGTGGTTTGGGTAAAAAATAAACGCTTAATCAAAAAGGTGTTTGGTTTTTGTAATTATTTAAGGTCATTAGACAATTCAATGACTCTTGATTATTTAATCTAATCAGGGGTTATCATGAATTTGAATGGGTTTATATCAAAACCATATAGGTGGGTTTCTAATTAGGAGGTTTTTAAAATAGTTTTAATTCCGTATCAGAAAATGTCGTAATTGGAATTTTTGAACCTATTAGTTCAACAGGCTGATTCATGGTTCTGAAAGCCCGGAAACTGCCCGATCGGTACGTCGGCATCGCATACGGGGGCACATTCTGTTTTAATGCTCAGATGGACGGAAGCCAAGTTGATGTCAGCACGTCTTTTGGTACCCATTTTCGTCCCTTGCAGCCATGGGTTTGCCGGGGATCTGTCAGTAGGAATAAACGATGAAGTTAGTTGATCCGGCTATCAATGCCCTGGAATGCGCCCGTGGACTGTTGCTTGAGCCCTGGGGCTTGAATGAAAGCCATTTGTCCGGCGCGCTCGGTGAGATCTTCACCCATCAGGCTGACTATGCCGACTTGTATTTTCAGTACACCCGCAGCGAAGGCTGGGCGCTGGACGAAGGAATCGTCAAAAGCGGCAGCTTTTCCATTGAGCAGGGCGTGGGTGTGCGTGCATTAAGTGGCGAGAAAACCGCCTTTGCCTATTCGGATTCCCTCAGCCCCGAGGCTTTACTGTCTTCGGCCCGTGTGGTGCGCTCGATTGCCCGCCAGGGCGGTTCAGGCAAAAGCGGCATTTTGGTGCCAGCCGACACGCAGCGCCCCACCTTGTATACGGGCACAGACCCTATTGCCAGCCTGCCTGCTCCTGAGAAAGTAGCCCTGTTGGGGCGACTGGATGCCTTGGCTCGTGCAGCGGACCCGCGCGTGGTACAGGTCATGGCCAGTCTGGGTGCGGAATACGATGTCGTGCTGGTGGCCGGTAGCGATGGTCGTCTGGCCGCCGATGTACGCCCCTTGGTGCATTTGTCCTTGTCGGTCATTGTTGAACAAAATGGCCGCCGTGAACGCGGCTCGGCGGCAGGTGGTGGACGGGTTGATCTGTCCTACTTCTCCGACGATATGCTGCGCAGCTACGTGGATAAGGCCGTGCGTTCGGCCATGACGAATCTGGAAGCCAAACCCGCACCTGCCGGTCAGATGACGGTGGTTTTGGGCCCAGGTTGGCCAGGTGTCATGCTGCATGAAGCCGTGGGCCACGGTTTGGAAGGGGACTTTAACCGTCGTGGCAGCAGCCTGTTCTCGGGTCGTATTGGCCAGCGCGTGGCGTCCAAGGGCGTGACCGTCATTGACGATGGCACCCTGGAAAACCGCCGTGGCTCCTTGAATATGGATGATGAGGGCAATGCCACACAACGTACCGTCTTGATTGAAGACGGTATTTTGAAAGGCTATTTGCAAGACACCCATAATGCGCGTCTGATGGGGGCTGCCATTACGGGCAACGGTCGACGCGAGTCCTACGCCAGCCTTCCTTTGCCACGCATGACCAACACCTTTATGTTGGGTGGCGATAAAGACCCCCAGGAAATTATTGCCTCGGTTAAAAAGGGTTTATATGCCGTAGACTTCGGTGGCGGCCAGGTCGATATTACTAGCGGTAAGTTTGTTTTCTCGGCCTCGGAAGCCTGGGTGATTGAAAACGGCAAACTGATGTATCCCGTCAAAGGCGCCACTTTGATTGGTAGCGGCCCCGATGCCATGAACCAAATCAGCATGATCGGTAATGACATGCAGTTGGATTCAGGAGTGGGGACTTGCGGTAAAGAAGGTCAAAGCGTTCCGGTTGGAGTCGGTATTCCTACCGTGCGGATGGAAAATCTGACCGTAGGTGGAACCGCCTGATTTAATTTGCTGGCTAATCAAAATAGATAAAAAGAACCGCCCCCCTTAATTCAAGGTTGGGCGGTTTTTTTATGCTGTTTTTATTGCAGTGCAGCAAATAGAATTTAATTTTGATTTTTGCTCATCAGGCACAGCCGTGCCCGGATTAATGAATAGGGTTTTTCAGGTAGCACTTTTCGTTCGCCTGGGTTTGCGGACCCGGATGGCCAGCCAGCACAACAAGGCGCCCGAACACACCATGGCCGAGCCTTGCCAGAAGCTTGGCGTCAAGGGAGCCTGCAGCAAAAAAGTAGACAGGGCGGCTGACAATACTGGAATGAAGTAGGAGGCGCCGGCCAGTATGGTGACATTGCCGTGCAAAATACCCACGTTCCAGGCCGCATAGCCAAAGCCCATCGCCATGGCCGCCAGCAGCAAGTAAATCAGTGCTGGAAGGGTAAAGGTCATTGCAGGTGCCCCTTGGCCTAGATATTTCATCCACAAGACGGTGGCTGTCAGCATGAAAAACAAGGTAATGCCATTTTTGCCCTGGCCGATGCGTGCAGTCATGGTGCTGTAGCCCGCCCAGATCAGTGCGCCACTAAAGGCCAGGCCGTAGCTCAAGGGGTTGTCCTGCACATTCAGCCAGATGCTGTGCAGACTCAAACCTTGCTCACCGCCCAGAATCCAGCTGATACCCATCATGGACAAGAGCAGGCCAGGTGCGATCAGCCAGTTGGCTCTTTGCTTGTTGAACAAAATAGCGGCCACGATGGTAAAAGTGGGCCACAGATAATTAACCATCCCTACCTCAATCGCTTGTTGGCTGTTGTGGGCGTAGCCAATGGACAGAGCCAGGCACAGCTCATAGCAGACGAACAAAACGCTGCCCCAGATCAGGTAGCGGCGCGGAAAGTCGCGCAAGCGTACCCAGCTAAGCGATAAAAGAAGAAAGACAGAGGCCAGGGTGTAGATCAGTGCGGCGCCGCCAGTCGCACCCAGGTAGTCGCTAACGCTGCGTATCAGGCCGACAATCATGCTCCAAAGAACAATGGCGATCAGACCAATCAGGGTTGCCTTATCAGATTGCTTCATGCGGGTTTCAGTGTCTGCAAGGCACGGCGAGAACAGGAGCAGACTTTACTTGGCCAAGAGACTTATGGGTTAATGGACCGGGTTTGTATCAGGCTGTGCCGGTTTGCAAGCAGGGCTGTGACGCGGCACACCCGGTCTTGAGTGAAAACCGACAGGCCCCCACGGCAAGGGCTCGTGGCAGTTTACTGTAAGCGGCGTGTCGGCTCGAGCCACTCATGGCGAAAAGGGGAGCAGGCAGGGTATTTTCTGCGCCTTGCTGGTCCGCCCCCGTAAGCCAGGATACTTACATTTTTTTGGACTTTGAGTCAGAACCTCTTGTTTATGCTCTCTATGATTTTGAGTGTAAATCGGTTTGACTTGAATCTTTTCTAGGCATATCATTTCAACACGAATTAATCGTGCTGAATTATTTTGTTTGGCTAATTAAATGACCACAGATCAACACTACGATTTACGAATTTTGCGGGCTTTGCGCCAGATCACGCGCTCGATTGCCCTGCATTCCAGGCAGCTGTCGGCGTACAGCAATATCACCGCGCCCCAGTTGATCTGCCTGCGCACCATTATCGAAAAAGGCCCGTTGACGGCCACGGCCATCAGCCGCGAAATGCACGTCAGCCCCAGCACCGTGGTTGGTATTCTGGACCGCCTGGAAGACAAGAAGCTGGTGCTGCGCGAGCGTGGTCGTGAAGATCGACGCATTGTATTTGTCAGTGCGACACCAGAAGGGGAGACTCTGGCACGCGATACGCCGTCCCCCTTGCAAAAGAAGTTGTCGGACGCCTTGAAAGAGTTGCCCGAGCTGGAACAGGCCACCATGACCTTGTCCCTGGAGCGCATTGTGCGCTTGCTCGATGCTGACCCGGATGTTGTGCTGGAGGCCGACGATACGGCCTCGCCTATTCTTGAGGTCCCGGAAGGGGATGTCCCCCCCGAATCCGGGTTGGTGGTTTGACGGACCGACCTAGTCCGGGCAGCTCGGCAGGCAGCATCACTGCCGCCGACCCTGCCCCCAGTGACCCGGCGCTGACACTGCGTGCGCCCCTGTTGCGTGATGCGGCCGCAATCCATCAGCTGATTGCCGATAGCCCGCCACTGGATCTGAATTCTGAATATCTCTATTTGCTGCTCAGCGAGCACTTTTCCCGGACCTGCGTTGTCGCGCAGCGTGGGGAACAAATAGACGGTTTCATCTCTGCCTACTTTCTCCCCGACCGTCCTGATGTGCTCTTTGTGTGGCAAGTGGCCGTGCATGAGCGCGCCCGTGGGCGTCGTCTGGGGCAGGCCATGCTGGAGCATCTGCGACAGCGTCTGCGTGGCCGCTCCCTGCGCTATCTGGAAACGACGGTCAGCCCCGGTAACCGGGCTTCGCGTGGCCTGTTTGCGGCCATGGCCCGGCGTTGGGGCGCCCCCATGCAGGAACAGGAATTCTTTGATACCGCCTTGTTTGCCGCACAGGCTCACGAGGCAGAACCTCTATTACGAATCGGCCCCTTGGACTCTGGATAAGAGGGGACTTTACGCAAATGAACGGTAGAGCCGGTCTGGTTCGCTGATTGTTGTTTGTCGGCTCAAGACACGCCGTTCTATAACCAGGAGAGGAAATATGACTGATTTAAAAATATTCGACCGGATGGAGTCTGAAGTAAGGGGCTACGTCCGGTCCTTCCCGGTCATTTTCAACAAAGCCCGAGGCTCGGTTTTGGAGGACGAGTCAGGCAGGCAATACATCGATTTTTTCAGTGGAGCCGGTACGCTCAACTATGGGCATAACAATCCCCACCTGAAAGAAAAGCTGATTGAATACCTGAACACCGACGGCTTGGTACACGGTTTGGACATGGCCACCAGCGCCAAGAAATACTTTCTTGAAACGGTGGACAAAGTGCTGCTCAAACCGCGCGGGTGGGACTACCGCTTGCAGTTTACGGGGCCCACCGGCACCAATGCCGTGGAGGCGGCGTTAAAACTGGCACGCCAGGTCAAGGGTCGCCAGAATGTGATTTCCTTTACGCACGGTTTCCACGGCGTCAGCACGGGTTCCCTGGCAGTGACGGCGAACTCCAAGTTTCGTAGTGCAGCGGGTGTGGCCCTGGGCAATACCTCGTTCATGCCCTATGACGGCTACTTGGGACCGGACGTCAATACGATGGCTTATCTGGAGCGCTTGCTGGAAGACCCCAGCAGTGGTCTGGACCATCCTGCCGCGGTCATCGTGGAAACCGTGCAAGGTGAAGGGGGCGTGAACGTTGCTACACAGCGCTGGCTGCGTGAACTGCAACGTCTGTGCCGCGAGCACGACATGCTGCTGATTGTCGATGACATTCAGGTCGGTTGTGGTCGCACGGGCCGTTTCTTCAGCTTCGAGCAGGCCGGTATCAGCCCTGACATCATCACCTTGTCCAAATCCTTGTCCGGTTTTGGCTTGCCCATGTCTCTGGTTTTGTTGCGTCCTGAACTGGACGTATGGAAACCCAGCGCCCATAACGGCACCTTCCGTGGCAATAACCTGGCTTTCGTGACTGCGGCTCAAGCTCTGGAAAGCTACTGGGCCAACGAGGACTTTGAAGCCGAGATCCAGGGTAAGGAGCGTCAAGTGCGCGACTGGCTGGAAAACCTGGTGCACAGCTATCCAGATCGTGGTTTGAGCGTACGCGGTCGCGGCCTGATCCAGGGCCTGGTGACGCCGCCCGGTGCCGGTCTGGCCAATGAAATTGCTGCACAGGCTTTCAAGCAAGGTCTGGTGATTGAAACCTCGGGCGCCCACGACGAAGTTCTGAAGCTGCTGCCTGCCCTGACGATCAGCAATGAAGAGCTGACTCAAGGCCTGGACATTATTGAACGCAGCGTGGCCCAGTGCCTGTCCAAGCGCGGCAGCCAGGCCAAGATTCTGAAGATTGGAGGAGCACGCTAATGTTGGTCAAGAACGTACAAGATGTGATTGGAACCCGTGACGAGGTGCGCACGGACACCTGGGTCAGCCGCCGTGTTCTGCTCAAGAAAGACGGCATGGGTTTTTCCTTTCATGAAACCGTTATTTTTCCTGGCACCGAGACTCACATCCACTACCAGAATCACCTGGAAGCGGTGTGGTGCATCGAGGGCGATGGCGAAATCGAAACCGTTGCCGACGGCAAGAAATACGATTTGGGCCCAGGCGTAGTCTATGCCCTGGACCAGCACGATGAGCATTATCTGCGCGGTGGCAAAGAGCCGCTGCGAGTGATCTGCGTGTTCAATCCGCCCCTGACCGGTCAGGAAGTTCACGATGAGAAAGGGGTTTACCCAGCCATCGTGGAAGACTGAAGACCTAAGGAGAGCATGATGACAGTGACCATGAGCGATCTGTACACATCCCGTACAGAACGAACGGCGGCCATCGTCAGCCGCCAGGAGCCGGTGGTGTATCCGGATCCGGTAGGTAGCCAGCCTTTGAACAAGTCCCAGCTGCGGGAGTACGAGGACAATGGCTTTTTGCTGCTGCCTGATTTGTTCAATGCGCAGGAAGTGCAAGCCTTGCTGGGCAATGTGGAAGCCATGAGCACCGATCCCGGCATCTTGTCGCGTGAAGAAGCGGTGGTGGAAAAGGGCAGTCAGGCCGTGCGCTCGATCTTTCGAGTGCACGAGTTAAGCGAGCTGATTGCCCGCCTGGTGCGCGACCCGCGTGTACTGGATGTGGCCCGCCAGATTCTGGGCTCGGAGGTGTATGTGCATCAGTCCCGTGCCAACCTGAAACCGGGCTTTACCGGCAAGGAGTTTTACTGGCATTCGGATTTCGAGACCTGGCATATCGAAGATGGCATGCCGCAAATGCGCGCCTTAAGTTGCTCGGTGCTGCTGACGGACAATAATGTGTGCAATGGCCCCTTGATGCTGGTGCCGGGCTCACACCGTCAGTTCATCTCTTGCACAGGGCAAACGCCGGACAACCATTACAGGGAGTCCTTGCGCAAGCAGGAGTATGGCGTACCCGATCCGATCAGCCTGCGTTTGCTGGTGGATCAGGGTGGCATTGAAGCCATTACTGCCAAGGCCGGTTCGGTGATCTTTTTTGACTGCAATACCTTGCATGGCTCGGCCAGCAATATCTCGCCTTGGCCACGAGCCAATGTGTTTACGGTCTATAACAGCGTGGAAAACTGCGTGGGTGATCCCAAGCAGGGGCTGACACCCCGTCCTGCGCATGTGGCCACTCGCGGGCAGTTCCCTGTCCTGACGCCGTTGAACGGACCGCTGCTGGAGTCCTAGGCAGAAAGAAGGTCTGCGCCTTGTGCGCAGACCTGGCCGGATAAGACGCTCCCTGGATTTATTTCAGGGGGCGTTTTTTGTGGGCTCAGGATTGTGAAGAAGAGGGGAGCGGCCAGCGTCTGGGGGCGGGCGTTGGCAAATGACGGGTCTGCTCCGCACTGACTGACCGGCGTTCGGAAAAGCAGTTATCGGAGATGCTCATCAGATATGCCTCGGCATGTCCAGGAGTCCTTGTGATGGCTGCTGGACGGGATCAACTGTGTTAATGCACCCAATTAGCAACAATCGCTTATTTATACCCGGGTAATATTGACGGCTTAATATCATCCGGGTAAAAATAGAGCCTTCTTACTTGAAGCTCTGGTTTTGACATGAAAACGACTTACCCCAATACCTACACCAGCTTTATGGGCCACCGCCGTATCGCGTCCGGTCCCATGCTGACCAATGTGCTGGCCGTGAAGAAAGTGCTGGAGAGCCGGGTTAACGATCCCGTGCTGATCTTTGACGATGTGACAGGCCGTTTTGTGGATGTGAATACCCAAGGGACGGACGAAGAGCTGGCGCAACGCTATGCGCCAGTGGATGCTCCTGAAGTAGAGGTCGAGCAGACAGAGAAAGAAGCTCCACGCGGCCGTGGTCGCCCTAAGCTGGGCGTGATTCCTCGTGAAGTGACCTTGTTGCCACGACATTGGGATTGGCTGGCGACTCAACCCGGAGGGGCATCGGTTGCGCTACGCAAACTGGTTGAAGACGCTCGCCGTGCTAGCGCCGCCAAAGATCAGCGTCGCCAGGCGCAGGAACGAGCCTATAACTTCATGACTGCAATCGGTGGAGATTTACCTGGCTTTGAGGAAGCGATGCGAGCCTTGTTTGCCGATGAGCTGGAGCGCTTCAAAACCCTGCTGGCTGGCTGGCCGGAAGATGTACGGAAGCATGCCATCAAGCTGGCCGAAACTCCGGCGACACCCATGGCTTGATAAGACTTGGGGACTCCCGCCTGTTGCCTTTGCAGGAGATGGCTACCTTTTTGGCCAAAGCTGCTTGAAGGTGGCTCAGGGCAGAGCCACCTCCAAGTGACGTAGAGCGCAAGTGTTCAAGCTGCCTGAATAAAGTTGCTCAGGAACGCCTGCGTCCGCGCTTCCTGCGGATGGCAGAACACTTGTTCGGGTGGGCCGGATTCCACGATCACGCCTTTATCAAAGAAGCAGACGCGGTCTGAGACTTCCTTGGCAAATTGCATTTCGTGGGTCACCAGCAGAATTGTCAGATCCTGTTCCTGACTCAGCTTTTGAATCACGCCCAGCACTTCGCCCACCAGTTCCGGGTCCAGAGCCGAGGTAGGTTCGTCAAACAGCAGAATATTGGGTTCCATCGCCAGGGCCCGGGCGATGCCCACGCGCTGTTGCTGTCCGCCAGAGAGCTGGCTGGGGAATTTGTCGGCATGGTCGATCAGGCCCACCAGATCCAGATATTTGGTGGCCCGTTCGCGCGCCTGTTCTTTGGACAGGCCCAGCACATGGGTGGGCGCTTCAGTCACATTGCGCATCACCGTCATATGCGGGAACAGGTTGAACTGCTGGAACACCATGCCCATTTCCTTGCGCATCTCGCGCAAGTGGTTCTGGCTGGCGGGCACCAGCTTGTCATCGACCCGCTCGTGCCAGAGGGGTTTGCCCGCTACCGTGATGACACCTTCGTCGATGGTCTCCAGCGTCATCAGAATGCGCAGCACGGTGGATTTACCGGAACCGGAAGGGCCGATGATGGTGACTTTTTCACCTGGTTCCACCTGGAAGTTCAAGGCGTCCAGCACGGTGACATCACCAAATTTCTTGGTGACATTGTCAAATTGAATGATGGGGTTTGTAGAGTCAGTCATCGCAGGGGGATTCCTTGCTTGGGCAAACGCTGATCCAGCGCTCGTACCCCAGCGGATGCCAGGAGGGTCAGCAGCAGATACAGGCCGCCCACCATGGACAGGGGAATGATGTAGTTAAAAGTACGGTCACCGATAATCTTGGCCACATTCAGAACTTCCAGTACCGATACAACAGAGAGTACTGGCACGTCTTTCATGATGGACACCAGATAATTACCCATGGCCGGAATGATGCGCGGGATGGCCTGGGGCAGGGTGATGACCATAAAGGTACGCAGCGGGGAAATATCCAGTGCGCGGGCTGCTTCAGTCTGGCCATGGGTAACGGACTCCAGACCGGCTCGGTAGACCTCGGACAGATAGGCGCTGTATTGCACACCCAGTGCCAGTGCGCCGGTCAGAAAGGCGGGCAGCACAATCCCGTAGTCCGGTAGCACGTAGTACAGGAAAAATAATTGCACCAGCAAAGGCGTGTCGCGCAGGAATTCGGTCAGCACATAGGCGGGCCAGGAAATCAGGCGCAGACGCACACTTTTCAGGCCTGCCAGAATCAGTCCCAAGATAGCCGCAACACCAAAGCCCAGCACGGCGGCCTGGATGGTGACCCATAAGCCTTTAAGCAAAATAGGCAGGATAGACAGCGCAAATGCTCCGTTGCTGCTGGTGTCCCATTCAATACCAAACAGCATGTTCAGCTCCTTTGCGCACGCCAGCGGCCGGTTGCGCGTTCCAGCAATTTCATCAGGACGGTCAGCACCAGTGCCATGCCGAAGTACATCAGCAAGAGCAGGGTATAGATGGTGGTGCTGTCCTGGGTGAAGTTGCGTATTTGTTCAGCTCTGAAGCTCAAGTCGCCCAGACTGATCAGGGAGACCAGGGCGGTGTCTTTCAGATTTTGCACGGCCAGATTCCCGAAGCTGGGCATCATCTCGGGGATGGCCTGGGGCAGGCTGATGCGCCACAGGGTTTGGCGCTCTGTAAAGTCCAGGGCCTTGGCCGCTTCCAGTTGGGAATGTGGCACGGCCTGGATGGCACCGCGCACCACTTCGGCACCGTAAGCGCCAATGTTCAGGCCCAGGGCCAGGGTGCCGGCCACGACCGGGTCCAGACGCCAGTCCAGACCCATGGACTCGCCCAGAATGGGCAGGGCAAAGTACAGCCAGAACAGCTGTACCAATAAAGAGGTGCCGCGAAAAACTTCAATAATCGTGACGGACAGCGAGCGCAAGGCGACCGAGTGGGACAGCCTGCCTATGCCCAGGGCAAAGGAGGCGATGGCTCCCACCACGGTTGAATACAGGGTGAGCTGTATGGTGACCCAGGCTCCGTCCATCAGGGCCGAGCTGTAACTTAACCAATCCATATCAGGTTCCAGACAAGGGCAGGCGGTACACCTTCAGTGCGCTGTCGGCCTTTGCAAGGGGCCGCGCAGGCCCGTGCGGCCGCCTTACCCGCAGGTGAAGGATCAGGCTTTACACAGCTGTTCCGTGGATTTCTCAAACGAGTGCTTGGCGTCTTCTTCGGTAAAGCCGTGTTTGCTCAGGATGGCTTTCCATTCATCGGTTTTCTTGAATTCGGCCAGTTCCTTGTTCACCGCGTCGCGCAGGTCTTCGGATTCCTTGGCAAAGGCAAAGCCGCCCCAGCTACGAACCGGGTTGCCATTAATGATGGGGTCCTTGAACTCGGCGGCCAGCTCGACTTTGCCGCCCCCTTTGGAGGCCAGATCACTGGCGGTCTGGCCAGTTGCGGCATAGGCATCGGCACGGCCGGTTGCCACGGTGGAGATCGCATCCGCGTTGTTGGAAATAGTGATCATGCGGTTATCGGGCACGCCCAGGGCCTGCATCATTTCCAGCTGATCGGCACCGGCCATGATGGCGATCTTGTGATCAGTCTTGGCGAAGTCTTCGTAAGAGTGGATGTTCTTGGGGTTGCCCTTGGCGACCAGCAGGCCTTCACCGTAGGAGCTGTTGGGCTCGGAGAACAGCACGGTATTGCAACGTTGCGGCAGGATGGCCATTTCAGCGGCCACCATATCAAAGCGTTTGGCTTGCAGGCCGGGGATCAGGGAACCGAAATTAGCGGTTTCCCATTTGATTTCTTTGACGCCCAGACGCTCCATGATGGCCTGGGCCACTTCGGGGCCAGCGCCTTGGGCTTTGCCGGACATGTCCATGTATCCGTACGGAATTTCATTAGCAACGGCGACGCGAATCACGCCGCGCTCTTTGACTTGTTCCAGCGTGACTGCCTGGGCGCTGGAGGCGGCAGCCAGGGTGCCCAGCAGGGCAAAGGCCAACGCGCAGAGGGGCTTGGATTGTAGTTTCATCATGAGTCCTTTTCTCGCCTATACCATTTCGTTATGAATGATTTGTTTTACGAAAGATTTGCAGAGAAATCATAGCGCATAAAATCATTCGTACTCAAATTAAATGGATAGAAACTATCGCTCAAAAGAACTGATTAGAATTTATATATAAGTGAAAAGTTTGGTCTTAGGGAAAATGCGTGGTGCCTTGAGTACGTGTTTTCACTATGCTCCCAAAGATTAAAGAGCGCTTGTCCTCTCAAAAGCGCCTGGCTTATGCCTACCCCAGATTGATTCATGAATGAGTTCGGCGCGCCTTCGGGCGCGCCGACACCCTTTTGGAAAGTGCGCTTTGGCGCTCTTTCAAACCCTGCTGGTTCGGGAAATGCACGGTACCAAACGACTGTGCAGACCCTGCAAGAACGCCTGCCACACTCGGTATTGCGTCTCTTGTGCTGGCAGCTGGCGACTTCTTCAGATCAGAAGTGCGGCCAGAAGAAAAAGTTGGTGACAGACTTACTTAATGCAAAATCGTGGAGGCTCTATGAGCAGAGAAGAGGGCGGTTTTATAAAACAGCATCTGATTTGGGTGCTGGTTGCAGTGCTGGGGGCCTTTGCCCTGGGAACGGTGGCACTAAGCCGAGGGGAGAGCATCAATGCTCTATGGATCGTAGTCGCCGCAGTCTGCGTCTATTTAATTGCCTATCGTTATTACAGCCGTTTCATTGCTCGCAAGGTTTTTGAGCTGGACGCGACCCGCATGACGCCAGCGTGGCGTCATAACGATGGTCTGGACTACGTACCGACTAATAAACACGTGCTTTTTGGGCACCATTTTGCCGCCATTGCAGGGGCTGGCCCCTTGGTCGGGCCAGTGCTGGCGGCGCAAATGGGCTACCTGCCCGGCATGCTCTGGATTCTGGCCGGTGTGGTATTTGCGGGGGCGGTGCAGGACTTCACGGTGCTGTTCATCTCCATGCGCCGCGACGGGCGTTCGCTGGGGGATCTGATCAAGTCTGAACTGGGCACGGTGCCCGGTGTGATCGCCTTGTTTGGCGCTTTCATGATCATGGTCATCATTCTGGCTGTGCTGGCGCTGATTGTGGTCAAGGCCCTGATCAATTCGCCATGGGGCACCTTCACGGTAGCAGCGACGATTCCGCTGGCTATCTTCATGGGGATTTATCTGCGTTTCCTGAGGCCGGGCCGTATTGGCGAAGTCTCGGTGATCGGACTGATCTTTCTGCTGGCCGCGATTGTGTATGGTCAGGACGTAGCGGCGCACCCGACCTGGGGCCCGTTCTTCACCCTGAATGGCGAAGAGCTGACCTGGGCACTGATTATTTACGGCTTTATTGCTGCTGTGCTGCCCGTGTGGCTGCTGCTGGCTCCACGTGACTATCTGTCCACCTTCCTGAAAATTTGGCACGATTGTGGGTCTGGCCATCGGGATTGTGATTGTGGCGCCCGAGCTGAAAATGCCAGCGACCACCAAGTTTATTGATGGCACAGGTCCGGTCTGGTCCGGGAGCTTGTTCCCCTTCCTGTTCATTACCATTGCTTGTGGTGCCGTGTCCGGTTTCCACGCTTTGATTTCCTCGGGCACCACGCCCAAGATGATCGAAAACGAAACCCAGGCGCGCTATATCGGCTATGGCGGTATGTTGATGGAGTCCTTTGTGGCCATCATGGCCCTGGTTGCGGCTTGCGTGATCGAGCCTGGCATTTACTACGCCATGAACAGCCCAGCCGCTTTGATTGGCACCACGCCTGAGCAGGCCGCGCAAGTGGTGTCCAGCTGGGGCTTCCTGATTACTCCCGCTGATCTGACCCAAATGGCCAGCGACGTGGGTGAAAACAGCATTATTTCCCGTGCCGGTGGTGCTCCTACCCTGGCGGTGGGCATGGCCTTCATCTTGCATAACGTCATCGGCGGGCCGGCGATGATGAGCTTCTGGTATCACTTCGCCATTCTGTTTGAGGCCCTGTTCATTCTGACGGCGGTAGATGCCGGTACGCGTGCAGGTCGCTTCATGCTGCAAGACTTGATGGGTACTTTTGTGCCGGGCTTGCGGCGTACGGAGTCGCTAGTCGCCAACTTGATTGCCACATCCTTGTGCGTGGCGGCGTGGGGCTACTTCCTGTATCAGGGTGTGGTCGATCCACTGGGTGGTATCAACACCTTGTGGCCTTTGTTCGGTATTGCCAACCAGATGCTGGCAGCGGTGGCATTGGTACTGGGTACGGTGGTGCTCTTCAAAATGAAGAAAGACCGCTACGCATGGGTGACCGTGGTTCCCACTATCTGGCTGCTGATTTGCACGCTGGTGGCAGGCTTTCAGAAAATGTTCCACCCCGCCCCCAAGATCGGCTTTTTGGCCCACGCCAAGGTTTATCAAGAAGGGTTGGCGGAACAAACTGTCATGGCGCCGGCCAAATCTCTGGAGCAGATGCAACAGGTGATTTTCAACGATTACGTGAACTCCACCTTGTGCGGTCTGTTCATCTTTGTGGTCTTGAGCATGGTGTTCTTTGGCATCCGTTGCGTGCTGAAAGCACGTCGCAGCATGGAGCCGCATTCTGCCGAGACTCCGTACGAGCCATTGCCGGCTCAAGCGGCAGCAGGAGCTTGATATGAAAGGATTATTGACAGGAGCCATTTCGCGCAGTGCCCAGGCAGGGCGGGGCACCGGGCGTTATCTGGCCACAACCTTGCGTCTGATGGTGGGCGTGCCTGATTACGAAACCTATCTGAATCATATGCGGGTGAACCACCCGGATCAGAAACCGATGGAGTACGCCGAGTTTTTCCGGGAGAGACAGCAAGCCCGGTATGGTGGCAAAGGGCGTATAGCCTGCTGCTAAATTAGGCGGCTAAGGGCCAGAACCCAGTGTTCTGGCCCTTTTGCATTTGTGCCTGGCAGTGTGCCATCAGGTTTGTATGTAGATGTAAAAATAAGACAAACAAGGCATCTAAACGATTTATCGTGGTTTTTCGCGATAACACGAAACAAAAGGGCCAATAAAAAACTCAAAACGAAACAATGATTTCGTTTGATGGTGCTTTTTAGGGTCCTGTTGGTATAAATATTTTGTTGTTCTGCGTTTTTGTGGATGAATCTTGCTGGTTTTGTTGGCGGCGCGTCAGGAACTGTGTTAGGATTTTTCCCATGACTTTCGCAACCCCCGTTTTCTTCTTTTATTTTTATGCTTTTCCGATGCCGCTGGTGGAGGAAAGGACGGGTTGCACCAAACACAAGTAAGACCTAAATCCTGAAATAAGCCGCCAGCATAGACCGGGCGGCTTTTTTTTCGTTTGCCCCCGGACCTGGCAAACCAACTGGAGTTCAATCGTGTCGCACAATACTGATGATTTACGGATTCGTGAAATTAAGGAGCTGTCTCCCCCATCCCATGTGATGCGCGAGTTCCCGTGTACCTCTGCTGTATCGACGACGGTTCACAAGGCCCGCCGCAGCATTCACAAGATCCTTCACGAACGCGATGATCGTCTGGTGGTCGTGGTCGGCCCTTGTTCCATCCACGATACCGAAGCCGCTATGGACTACGCGCGTCGCCTGACGGTCGAGCGCAAGCGCTTTGCCCCCGAGCTGGAAATTGTGATGCGCGTGTACTTCGAAAAGCCACGTACCACCGTGGGCTGGAAAGGGCTGATCAACGATCCCTTCATGGATGGCAGCTTCAACATCAATCAGGGTTTGCGTACGGCGCGTGAATTGCTGCTGGCCGTCAACCAGCTGGATTTGCCCGCTGGCTGCGAGTTCCTGGACATGATTACTCCCCAGTACATTGCTGATCTGGTTTCCTGGGGCGCCATTGGTGCTCGCACGACAGAGAGCCAGGTTCACCGCGAACTGTCCTCCGGATTGTCCTGCCCCGTCGGCTTCAAGAATGGCACGGATGGCAATATCCGTATTGCTCTGGACGCGATCAAGGCCGCTTCCCAGCCGCACCATTTCCTGTCGGTCACCAAGGGTGGTCACTCCGCCATTGTGTCCACCGTGGGCAATAACGATTGCCACGTGATTTTGCGCGGTGGCAAGACGCCGAACTACGACGCTGAAAACGTTGAGGCAACCAGCCAGGCCATGATCAAGGCCGGCATGGTGCCGCGTGTGATGGTCGATGCCAGCCACGCCAACAGTAATAAAGACTACCGCCGTCAGCCCGAAGTGCTGGCCGATGTTGCTGGTCAGATCTCGGGCGGCGATATGCGTATCTGCGGCGTGATGATCGAAAGCCATCTGGTAGGCGGCCGTCAGGACGTGGTGGAAGGCAAGCCTTTGACCTACGGCCAAAGCATTACCGACGGTTGCATCGATTGGGATGACACGGTGGCGGTTCTGGAAAAACTGGCTGAAGCGGTGCGTCAGCGTCGCCAGGCACGAGTCGCTCTTGAAGAGGGGGCACTTAGCCACTCATAATAGGGTTTTGCCTTTTTGGAATGCTCATGAATGCTCCCGGTCATGCCGACCTAGCGCGGCGCCCTTTACCTGAAGGTTTTGTAGAAGCCTTGCAGGCTCAGTTCCAAGAGCGTTGCTCGCTTTCGCACGCCGTGCGTGAACACCATGGACGGGATGAATCGCCGTATCCACCCATGCTGCCTGATGTGGTTGTTTTTGCTCGCAGCACAGAAGAAGTAGCCTGGGTGGCACGTCATTGTCATGAGCACCATGTGCCCCTGATTCCTTACGGGGCTGGCTCCTCGCTGGAAGGGCATTTCCTGGCGATTCAAGGCGGTGTCAGCCTGGATTTGTCCGGTATGGACGAGATCGTCGCAATCAACGCCGAGGACTTCACCGCCACCGTGCAAGCTGGCGTGACACGCATGGCCTTGAACGAGCATATCCGTGATACGGGCTTGTTTTTTCCCATCGACCCCGGTGCGGATGCCAGCCTGGGCGGGATGGCCGCAACGCGTGCGTCGGGTACCAATGCCGTGCGTTACGGCACCATGCGCGAAAACGTCCTGACTTTGAAGGTTGTGACGGCAGATGGCCGCATTATTGATACGGCTAACCGTGCCAAGAAATCCTCCGCCGGTTACGACCTGACCCGCTTGTTCATCGGTAGCGAAGGCACGCTGGGCATTATTACCGAAGTGACGGTGCGTCTGTACCCGCAGCCCGAAGCCATTTCGGCGGCTATCTGTAATTTCCCCGATCTGCGCTCTGCCGTGCAAAGCGTGATCGAGGTCATTCAAATGGGTATCCCGATTGCGCGTGTCGAGTTCATGGATACGGCCGCAGTACGGGCCACCAATGCCTACAGCAAGCTGACACTGAAAGAATCGCCCTTGCTGCTGTTTGAGTTCCACGGCAGCCCCAGCGGTGTGCAGGAACAAGCTCAGGTTGTCCAGGAAATTACCCGTGATAACGGCGGCATGGACTTTGAGTGGGCCGACAAGGCCGAGGATCGTTCCCGCTTGTGGACGGCTCGACACAATGCTTACTTTGCCGGTTTGCAACTGCGTCCTGGCTGCCGCTCCAGCACCACGGACGTTTGTGTGCCTATCTCCGCTTTGGCAGAGTGTGTGGCGCAAACCGCGGCCGATATGGATCAGGCTCCGTTCCCCTATACCATTGTGGGTCACGTGGGCGATGGCAACTTCCACGTCCTGATGCTGCTGGACGCCGATAGTCAGGAAGAGTGGGACGAGTCCGAGCGCTTGAACCATCGTCTGGTAGAGCGTGCCATTGCCATGCAGGGCACCTGCACTGGCGAACACGGTGTGGGCTTGCACAAGATGGAGTTCATGCTGGCCGAGCACGGTCAGGATGCACTGGATGTGATGAGCAGCATCAAGCAGGCGCTGGATCCTCACAACATCATGAATCCCGGCAAGATGTTGCCCCCGCGTCCTCTGGACTGATTCTGCGGTAGTCGCCTTGAAAGCCCAGACCATGTCGTCTGGGCTTTTGTGTCTTGGGCAGCACAGTTTTCCAGAAACCCCAGGTACGGACGGTGTCTGCCTGTACATGTGTCAGGGCAGGCGTACAATGCCTTTTTTAGTTAGTCAGGTGCGCACTGGGCGCAAAGCCCAGCCAATGCGGCACCTCTCATCATCACTGCAATGACTATTTCCACCAAAAAAGGTCGCGTCGTTATCGGAATGTCCGGCGGCGTGGACTCCTCTGTCTCGGCCTGGCTGCTTAAAGAGCAAGGCTATGAAGTCGTGGGCCTGTTCATGAAGAACTGGGAAGACGACGATGACTCCGAATTTTGCTCTTCGCGCCAGGATTGGCTGGACGCGGCCAGCGTGGCCGATCTGGTCGGGGTCGAGATCGAGGCGGTCAACTTCGCTGCGGAATATAAGGACCGCGTGTTTGCGGAGTTCTTGCGGGAATATTCGGCAGGTCGCACCCCGAATCCCGATGTTCTGTGCAATGCGGAAATCAAGTTCAAGGCCTTTCTGGATCACGCCATGACCTTGGGTGCCGACTGGATTGCCACCGGCCATTACGCCCGTGTGCGTGGCGTGCCCATGGCCGGGGGCGGCACCGACTACCAGTTGCTGAAAGGTCTGGATGCGTCCAAAGACCAAAGCTATTTTTTGCATCGCCTGAACCAGGCGCAACTGTCGCGCACCTTGTTCCCCTTGGGCGAGATCAATAAGCAGGAAGTGCGCCGTATTGCCGAGGAACTGAAGCTGCCCAATGCGGCTAAAAAAGACTCGACCGGCATTTGCTTTATTGGCGAGCGTCCTTTCCGCGAGTTCCTGAATCGCTATCTGCCCACTCAACCCGGTCCTATCAAAACACCGGAAGGGCAGGTATTGGGTCAGCACGTGGGTCTGGCTTTCCACACCTATGGTCAGCGCAAGGGTTTGGGCATTGGTGGTGTCAAGGGCAAGCAGCGCGAAGACGGTACCGCCGACGCCTGGTATGCCGCCCGCAAGGATCTGGCCACGAACACGCTGTATGTGGTGCAAGGGCACGATCACCCCTGGCTGTTGCAGTCTGAATTGAAGGCCGAGCAGACCAGTTGGGTAGCGGGCCATCCGCCAGCGCTGGGCCCGATTCATGCCAAGACCCGTTATCGCCAGGCCGATGCGGCCTGCACGATCCTGGCTGCCGAAGGCGACAGCCTGTCTCTTCATTTTGATCAGCCCCAATGGGCCGTAACGCCGGGCCAATCCGTGGTCCTGTACGACGGTGACCGCTGCCTGGGCGGCGGCATTATTCAATAAGAGGCGGGCATGGATCCCATTCTTGTCATCAGTTTGCTGGTGCTGGGTGCCGGTATTGGTTTGGCCGCCGGGCTGCTGGGGATTGGCGGAGGCATGATTCTGGTGCCGTTCCTGACCTTTCTGCTACCGCTGTTTGGTGTGCCGCAAGAGCTGGCCGTGCATGCTTCCATTGCCACGGCCATGGCCACGATTCTGTTCACCTCCTTGTCCAGCGTGAGGGCGCACCATAAACATGGTGCCATTCGCTGGGATGTGGTCAAGGTCATGGTGCCCGGCCTGATCCTGGGTGGGCTGCTGTCGGGCGGCGCGATTTTTGCCATGATCAACAGCACGGCGCTGGCGATTGTGTTCGGTGTGTTCGTCCTGTATTCGGCCTCCAAAATGGCACGCAAGTCGGCCCCGGTGCAAGGCCGCTCTTTGCCTGCCCCATTCTGGATTGCTGCCATGGGAGCCTTGATCGGTTTCGTGTCCGGTCTGCTGGGAGCGGGTGGGGCCTTCTTGTCTGTCCCCTTCATGCTGCGCGGCAATGTGCCTGTGCGGCAGGCCGTCGCTACCTCGGCCGCCTTGGGCTTTTTCATTGCTCTGGCCAATAGCGTGGGTTATATCTGGTCCGGGCAGGCCACCTTTGGCAGCCACCCCGGCATGATTGGTTTTATCTACTGGCCGGCCTTGTTGATTGTTTCGGCCACCAGTATTTGTACCGCCCCCCTGGGCGCCAGTCTGGCCCACAAGATCGATCAGGTGACGCTCAAGCGCATCTTTGCTGGCATGTTGACCGTGCTGGCGATCTACATGATTACGCAGGCCATCACACAGGCTTGATGTTTTCTGGCTGGACTTTGCCATACGCACAGTCCAGCCCATTCAGCTCGGTTTCTTCTGCCGGCTCAAAAACTCCCCCAGCTGTCCAGTGAATTGCTGTCCGTAGCGCAGTCATTGCCTGCTCGCTTTGCGGCAGTGTGCTGCCGTAAGCATGAAATTCGTGCGTCATATCCGGCCAGACATCCAGCCGTATATTGGCCCCCTGCTTGTGCGCCTCTCGGGCAAAATCCCGGATCATGTCGACCAGAATTTCCTTGCCCCCTGCCTGAATGTAGATGGGGGCCAGATGGCGCAGATCCTGTGCAATGGGCGAGAGCCGATCATCACTCCAGGGGCCGTTGCCCTTTAGCCATTGACCGTATTGCAGCGTTTGATAGCCCTGCACCATATCGTAGCGATCATGACCAAACTGGCTGGCGCCGCGTCGTCCTATATCCGTCCAGGGGCTTAGTGCCAAGGCCAGAGAAGGTTGGGGCAGTCCCGCTTGACGCAGGCTGACCAAGCTCATCAGCACCAGGTGTCCGCCTGCCGAGTCGCCTGCCAGGACAATATCCTGGGCGGGGATTCCACGTCCAAGCAGATAGCGGTAGGCGTCTAGCGCATCTTCCTGTTGGGCTGGGTGAGGGTGCTCCGGGGTCAGGCGGTAGTCCACGGCGAAGATGGCTATTTGCAGCTTGTAGGCCAGCAGACGAATGAAGTGGCGTGACACGATTGGGTAGAAAGCATAGCCGCCGCCATGAAAGTACAAGATGGTTTTGCTGCTGTTCGGACGATCTGGAATGAACCAGTCTCCCCGCGGTTCTGGGGACGTGCTGGCCTGCATCTGGACGGGCAAGTCCGGTTCGGCAATCGTGTACAAGCTGTCGAAATAGGCGCGGCCTTCAGCTATGGTTGGCAAGCGGAAGGCGTGGTTGAACTGCTTGCGATAGAACAGGGTGGCGATTTCAAAAGGCACAGACCAGCCGCGCACTAGCGGCTTGGCGATGATACGTCGAGCCAGTACGTCTATGGTGGTGGACCAGAGGGTGAGGGCGCTTCGGCAACGATGAGACCAGGAACCTTGCAAGATAGTTTTGGGCATAAAAGGGCGGGGCTGAAGTAGGATAAAAGGACTTTCAGTGTGGCCCGGCTTGCCTGGGCCGGATAGAACGGAAACGACCTCCCATGTCTGCTTTGCCTTGTGCCCGTTTGCATCACCCCAGCCGAAAAACGGCGTCCATTATCCATCTGGGCGTGGAGCGTGATACCCGTGCTCTGGATCTGCTGCCGCAGCAACGTCTGAACTGTTATCCGGCTTCGCCCCTGGTGGTGTTGTCCTGGGTTTTCCATGGCCAGCTGCACATGGTGCAGACGCCCGTGGATGGAGGGAGTCCGGTACTGTCAGAGCCCCTGCCCGGCATGCTGTTTGCCGGGCCTTCGCGCACACCTTCTATTAGCTGGTCTCCGGGGCCTGTCCATGCGATTTCGATTGGACTGTACCCGGATGCCTTAAAACGTGTGTTTGGTATCGAGGCCAGCGACTTTCTGGATCAGGTACTGCCCATGGAGCAGGTCTTGCCCGCTGCCAGCTGTCAGACACTTGGGCAAGCTGGCACAGAAGAAGGCCCTTTATTCGAACAACTGGAGGCGGCAATTCATCGTTGTGCTCATGGCTGTCTGGCGACAGAAGGTGCTGCCACCTTGCATCATTGGTTGACGGCATTGGGGATGAGGATGGCAGCAACACGCACGGGAACGGGCTTGCGTCAGATGCAAAGGCAATTCAAGCGTTGGGCCGGGCAGAGCCAGCGTGAGCTGCAGCTGTATGTGCGTGCCGAGCGGGCTTTTGCCTTGGTGCAGCAGCAGGAAAATCCGGTCTGGTCTGATGTGGCGTTGCAAGCCGGGTATAGCGACCAGTCTCATTTTGGCAGAGAGGTCAAACGGGTTTCGGGCTTTTCACCTGCCCAGTTCGCCCAGCGCATGAAGTCTGATGAGGCCTTCTGGATGTACCGATTGCTGGGCGAGGCCTGAACCAGCAGGCATAAAAAAACCCATTCAAAAGAATGGGCCCTGGCTTGCTGGCGCAACGCTCACTGCGTAGGCGGTAAGGTGCTGGCAAACGAGGGGCGCGCTTGGAGTTTTTCATCCAGGCGTTGCAGATTGCCGTACTGCGAGCGCCAGTCCAGTTCAGGAAAGCGCAGATCCAGATAACCCAGTGCGCAGCCTACGGCAATGTCGGCCAGGCTAAAGCTGGTGCCCATGCAAAAGGACTGGTCACCCAAGGTGTTGTTCATGGATTGCAGGGCGGCGGTAATCTTGCTGTTTTGGCGGTCAATCCAGGCGGGTAGACGCAGCTCTTGGGGACGGCGTTTTTCCACCACGATGGCAACGCAGGCATCAAGCAAGCCATCGGCAATGGCTTCCCAGCATTTGACTGCAGCGCGATCACGTCCGGCTTGGGGAATCAGGCGGCCGACGGGCGAGAGGGTATCCAGATACTCGACGATCACGCGGGAGTCAAACAGATTTGCCTGATCATCCATAATCAGACAGGGGACTTTGCCCAGTGGATTGTGCTTCAGAATATCGCTGTCATCGGCCCACACATCCTCCAGAATTAGCTCGTAGTCGAGCTTTTTTTCCGCCATGACAACACGCACTTTGCGCGCGTATGGGCTGGTGAGGGAAGCTAGAAGTTTCATAAAAAGCTATCAAAAGTTGCAGGCTCAAAAAGTATAGCAGGAACCTATGGGCGAACGTCCCGCAGGCCGGGCCTGAACCTGTCGCTGGAAACAATGTTGGAAAACTGTGGTTTATTCGTCAAAGCCTCGAACAGCCGTCGCATTCTGACCCCATGCTGAACGCGTGGCATACGGGTGCCAGCCTGCAATGTTAGAATGCGGGCTGACTTTATTCCCCCTTCTTTTCTGTAGAACGATGCACATAGCCGATACCCTGAGCACTCTGAATGCCTTGTCGCCATTGGACGGGCGTTATGGCAGCCGTACCGCCCCCTTGCGTGGCCTGTTGTCCGAAGCCGCATTTATGTGGCATCGCGTAGAGGTCGAAGTGGCCTGGTTGATCGGCCTGTCCGACGCGGGTCTGCCCGAACTGCCTACTTTCTCTGCCGAAGCCCGCGAGGTACTCAAGAGCCTGGTGCAGAACTTCTCGGAAGACGATGCCGCCCGCATCAAAGCCATCGAACGTACTACGAACCACGACGTGAAAGCCGTGGAATACTGGTTGAAAGAAAAAGTGGCCGACCACGCCGAGCTGTCCGCTGCTGCTGAATTCATCCATTTTTCCTGCACCTCTGAGGACATCAACAACACCTCGCATGCGCTGATGCTGACGCGTGCGCGTGAGCAGGTGATCCTGCCGCAACTGCAAGAAGTGTGTGATGCCATCAAGGCTCAGGCCCGCTTGCACGCCGAGCAGCCTTTGCTCTCGCGCACCCACGGTCAGCCTGCCAGCCCCAGCACCATGGGCAAGGAATTTGCCAACGTGGCCGCTCGCCTGCAAAACGCCATTGCGGCCATTGCTGCGGTCCAGCCCCTGGCCAAAATGAATGGTGCCACCGGCAACTACAACGCGCACTTCTCGGCTTACCCCGAAATTGATTGGCCAGCCTTCAGCCAGAAAGTGCTGGCTGGTCTGGGTCTGACGCAAAACGTCTACACCATTCAGATCGAACCCCACGACTGGATGGCCGCTCTGTTTGACGCCATCGCTCGCGCCAACACCATCTTGCTGGACTTCAACCGTGACGTCTGGGGCTACATCTCCCTGGGTTACTTCAAGCAGCGCCTCAAAGAAGGCGAGATCGGTTCGTCCACCATGCCACACAAGGTCAACCCGATTGACTTTGAAAACTCGGAAGGCAACCTGGGCCTGGCCAACGCCATGCTGCGCCATCTGTCCGAAAAGCTGCCTATTTCCCGTTGGCAGCGTGACCTGACCGACTCGACCGTGCTGCGTAACCTGGGCGTGGCTCTGGGTTACAGCGTGGTGGCTTACGACGCCTGCCTGCGTGGTCTGGGCAAACTGGAACTGAACGCCGCAGCTGTCGATGCGGACATCGACGCATGCTGGGAAATCCTGGCCGAGCCGGTTCAAACGGTGATGCGCCGCTACGGTTTGCCCCAGCCTTACGAGCAACTCAAAGCCCTGACACGTGGTCGTGGTATTACTCAGGAAGCGTTGCGCGAGTTTATTGGCGGTCTGGAACTGCCCGCAGACGCTAAAACCTATTTGCTTGAGCTAACTCCACGCAGCTATCTGGGTGTGGCAGTAAAGTTGGCCCAGGCGATCTAAATCCAAACGGCTGTGTTCTTGCACAAGGGCACAGCCAGCCGGGTATCTTGAGCCAGTGCTTTATGAAGTGTTTTATGTTTCATCACACAGGAGTTCACATGAAAAAATTCGCGTTTCTGACTGCCGCTGCCGCCTTGTGTGCTGCGTTTGTCACGCCTGCTACCGCCCAGTTTGCCAAGCCAGAACAGGCCGTGGACTACCGTCAAGCCAGCATGTCACTGATTGGCTCGCACTTTGGTCGTATGGCTCCCGTGGCCAAAAAAGAAGCACCGTATGATGCGGCTGCAATCGCTAAAAACGTAGAAGTGCTGACGGTTTTGGCGGCTTTGCCTTGGGGCGCATTTGGCGCTGGTACCGAAGGCGGCGAGACCAAAGCTGAGGCCTGGAGCGATGCTCAGGGTTTCAAGCAAGCTACCGATGATTTCACCGCTGCAATCGATAAGCTGAAAGTGGCTTCCGATTCGGGCGACTTTGATGCCTTCCGCGTGGCTTTCGGTAATGTGGGCAAGTCCTGTAAGACTTGTCACGACGCTTACCGCAAAGAAAAATAAGCAACTGGTTTGCCTATAAAAAAAAGCCCTCGAAAGAGGGCTTTTTCTTTTAGGCCTGTGCCTGTGTGTAAAGGGAGCAGTTTGCCTGCAGGCAAGATTGGCACGAATCATGATGGGATCTCAGTGTTGATAACCCGTTTCACCGTGGGTACGGATATCCAGACCTTCGCGCTCGTGGTCAGCATCGACACGTAAGCCGCCGCAGACTAGTTTGGCAACGGTGAAGGCAATCCAGGCAGCCACACCGGACCAGACCAGCGTAACCAGCACGCCTTCGAGCTGAATCCACAACTGCATCCAGATACTGTTGCCAGCTGCAGTACCAGGCCCCCCCAGAGCAGGTGCGTTGAACAGACCTGTGAGCAAAGCGCCCACAATCCCGCCCAAACCGTGAATGCCAAAAACGTCCAGCGTATCGTCGGCGCGTAACCAGCGCTTCAGAACATTCACACCCCACAAGCACGCCAGGGAGGTAATCAGGCCAATGGCCAGTGCGCCGGAAGGAGCCACAAAACCGGCCGCCGGGGTAATGCCGACCAAACCTGCGATCGCACCCGAGCAGGCACCCAGCAAGGAAGGATGACCTTTGCTGATCCATTCACCCAAAGTCCAGGCCACAACGCCGATGGCGGCTGCCAGCATGGTGTTGAAGAAGGCCAGCGTGGCATTTTCATTGGCCGACAAAGCCGAGCCTGCGTTGAAACCGAACCAGCCTACCCACAGCAGAGCAGCACCAATAAAGGTCAGGGGCAGGTTATGAGGTGGCATGGCTTCACGACGGTAGTTCAGTCTGGGGCCAATCATCCAGGCACCGACCAGACCGGCAATACCGGCGTTGATATGCACCACCGTGCCACCGGCAAAGTCCAGCGCGCCACGGGAGTTGAGCAAGCCGCCGTTCTGTTCATCGGCAAACCAGACCATATGGCAAATGGGCAGATAGGCCAAAGTGAACCAGATCACGGTAAAGACCAGGATGGCGGACAGGCGGGTACGTTCTGCCAGACTACCGACAACCAGAGCGCAAGTCAGACCGGCGAAGGTGGCCTGAAAAGACGCAAACAGCAGTTCAGGCAAGGTGCCCGACATGGAGAACTGTTGGTCAGCAGCGGTGAACATGCCGTTGAACAAGACCTTGTCGAAACCGCCAATCAAGGGATTGCCAGCGGTAAAGGCCAGTGAGTAGCCATAGATAAACCACAGCACCACCCCCAGACTGAACACCAGCAAGGTCTGGGACAACATGGACAAGGCATTTTTTTGACGCACCATCCCCGAGTAAAACAGGGCCAGGCCCGGCGCGGCCATCATCAGTACCAGAAGCGTGGAGACCAGCATCCACGATAGATCAGCGTTGTTCATGATGGAGTCTCCGATTACAGGGCTTGCTCATCGCATTCGCCGGTGCGGATGCGGATGACATGGTCCAGCGGCTGGACAAAGATCTTGCCGTCACCAATACGTCCGGTGCGGGCACTGCTTTGAATGGCCTCCAGAACGCTTTGCAACTGCTCGTCGGGAATAGCCAGTTCAATGCGGATCTTGGGCAGGAAGTCGACTGCATACTCCGCACCGCGGTAAAGCTCGGTGTGGCCTTTCTGACGACCAAATCCCTTGACCTCGGTAAGCGTCATCCCCTGTATGCCCAGATCGGAAAGGGCCTCGCGTATCTCGTCAACCTTGAAGGGTTTGACGATGGCGGTAATCAATTTCATAGGTGTTCCTGAAGTAAACACAGGCAAGCTGGCCTTGCGGATGCAATGGAACACCGAGAGGGGTAGGAGACGGTTGAGAGGGGGCCGACCGGGATGGGTAATCCTGGTGGATGGCTTGTGTGCAACCGGGCAACGCCGGTTTGAGCGACTCTCCGGCTGTCAGCAGGGTGTGCGACAGCGCGAACGCAAGTGGTAGGCAAGCGGACCTGTGTTGTAGGTTGAAGAGCAACACAATTCCGGCAAGGCGAGTAAGCTAGCTAGGCACGTGACCCCGGTCTTGCCTAGTCGGTGGGCAGCGAGATAACAGCAGCGCTCTGTGACGCCTGTCTCCGCTCATCTCACCACCGCAGGAACAACGACTATGGAAAAATAATATATGTTGCGGCGCAACAAGTGCGCATTTTTTTTTAATAGTCTTAACTTTGCAACATTCGGTTCAGAAAAATGACCGGCTGCAGAGCAGGCAGAACAGACCTGTTCGTGCTGGAATTGCCGTGGCTGAATGGCAGGCAGGGCGCCAGGAGGATCCACAGGGCAGCCCGCATGTCAGCGCTGCCCGTGTATCGATAGAGCTAGTTCTGCGACTAGCAAGGATCAAGAGAGCAGCTCAGGACCTTTGTGCTTTCTGGTTTTTTTGCTGTCTGTACTCTGAGTGGAGAAGGTAAGCGGTACATGCCGCCGGTTAAATGCCTGCAGACCTCCTTGCCATAATTTGAATCCCAGGCAGGCGTCCCATTTGTCGCGTTGGTATAGCCAATGGGTGTGACAAACAGTGCAGTGATACAGACTTTCGGTGCTTTGTTCGTCAGTGTCATCGACTCGTCTGATGGGTTTGAGGTAAGGATGTCGTTGAGCGTTGGGTTGCGATAGTGGAAGGGTTTGGCACATGATGCACATGGTGCCTCGGTCTAGCTGGGCCATACAATGCTCCTCAAATAATTTTGTGGTTGATGTAATAGCGTTTGCAAACTGGCTTGCCAATTAGCGTAGGGTGATGGTTTGTAATAAATATCACCACGATTCACTGTACTGCAGAAAATGTGACAGCCGTTTCAGGCCGCATCTCAATGTAATGACATGCGACCTGCATATGGCGAGCAAGTGTTCAAATTCCTGCAAATACCAGCGTCAAAAGCTCTGGCCTTTGACTATTTTTTGGATGGCGGCTCATTGCCAGGAATCTTTTTAGGGTCCGGCTCGGGGTTGGGCGTTTTGCCGGGAGGAGTGGTGTCGGGCGCTTTGGTGGGATCAATAGCAATTGGCATGAGCATCTCCTGACTGAAGTGATCTTCCAGCGTATCGGATTTAGAGCGCAGCTAAAGTAAACAACTATGACTGCAGGGCAGGCCGCTCTTGTTTTTTCTTGTTGCATCGAAAAGAAGCTGGGCAGCCAATCGGCGAAGCCATTGCCTGGCGATGCTATGATCAAACTCCTTACAGAAAGCGGACTAGCGCCTTGGGAAGCGAGTTGGAAAAAACCACCCTGGACCTGGAGAATTTTCTCCCTTATCAAGTCACGATACTGGCCTCGCATATTGCGGTGACCTTTGCGCGTCAGCATGCACAGCAATTTGGTTTGTCCATTCCAGAGTGGCGCATCATTGCGACCCTGGGACGCTATGGCACCCTGACCTCGGGCAGTTTGACCGAGCGCACCAGCATGGACAAGGCCAAGGTCAGCCGTGCCGTTTCTCGCCTGACAGCCGCTCAGTTAATTGCTCGTCGCGATAATGAAAACGACATGCGCAGCAATCTGCTGTGTCTGACCGAGCAGGGCCAGCAAGTGCACGATCGCATTGTGCCTATCGCTCTGGGTCTGGAGCAGGAGCTGACGTCCGTGCTTAGCCAGGAAGAGCTCAGCTCCTTTAAAGAGATGATGACGCGCCTGGAGAACCGTATGGTCCAGCGCTTTGGCAGCGATTTCAGCGGCGACGCACATATTTGAAGTCTCAAGGGTAATCACCGAGTTGTACTGGATATTTCTCACGCTAATATTGTTTCGTTTGAAACGAAACAATATTCAGGAGAGGATCATGACGCAGGTCGTAGACAGCCCAATCGCAGCCAGCCGCTTGGAAACCACAATCATGTCGCCCGCTATCGGTGTCGAGGTAGCGGGTGTCGATTTGACTCAGGCCCTGGAGGATACGCAGGTACAGGAGCTGCGCGCCTTGTTGTTGAAGCATCAATTGCTGGTGTTTCGCGACCAGCCTTTGAATGCGGCACAGCATGTTGCATTTGCCCGTTGCTTTGGTGAGCTGGAAGTGCATCCGGTTTTTCCACACGATCCGGACTATCCCGAGCTGGTGCTGCTGGGGGGCAATAACACGCAGCCGGGGCGTGAGAATATCTACCATAGCGATGTCAGCTGGCGGGCCGAACCTTCCATGGGTTCCATTCTGCGTTGCATTGAATGTCCACCCGCCGGGGGCGATACGATCTGGTGCAATATGGTACTGGCCTATGAGAACTTGCCGCCTCACATCAAAGATATTTTGCACGAGCTGGAAGCCGTACACGATTTATTGCCCGGTTTCATAGACCGTATCCCCGAGGAAGACAGAGCTGCGTTGCGAGATCGTTTTCCAGCGCAGACTCACCCTGTGGTGCGCACTCATCCAGAAACTGGCCAGCGGATTTTGTATGTCAGCAGCTGGACTACCCATCTGGCCAATTACATCGAAACCGGCTTTTTCCGTGGCATGCCCGAGCTGCAAAGCGGTGCTCATTTCCTGCTGCAGTATTTGGTGGATCAGGCCCGTCACCCGGAGTACCAAGTGCGCTTGAAATGGCAGCCTCACACTATTGCGTTTTGGGACAACCGGGCCACTCAGCATTATGCCGTTCAGGACTATTTTCCTTTGCCCCGCAAAATGGCCCGAGCCACCATTATTGGTGACCGTCCTTATTAATCGTATCGCTGCACTTTTGACAAGTTGGGGGGAGACATGGAAAACCAGAAAAAGTATTTCCCAGGACAGCGCTACGTCGTGGTGTTCTTGTTGTTTTTGTTCATGGTGATCAACTTTGCCGATAAGGCGATATTTGGTTTGGTCGCCGTGCCGTTGATGGAGGAGCTGGCCATTGGGCCACAGCAGTTTGGCACCATTGCAGGCAGCTTTTTCTTCCTGTTTGCGATCTCGGGCATTGTGGTGGGTTTTGTGTCCAATACGGTGTCCTCGCGTTTGCTGCTGGTGGGGCTGGTCATTATCTGGTCTGTAGCCCAGGTTCCGATCGCTATGGGAGCCAGCACGATTATTGCCTTGATGGCTTGTCGCATTTTGCTGGGCGTGGGGGAAGGCCCTGCCTACCCCCTGGCCTTGCACGCGTGCTACAAGTGGTTTCCGGATCAGGAGCGTACCTGGCCTACGGCCATTGTGATGCAGGGTGGGCAGGTAGGTATGCTGCTGGCCGGTCCCCTGGTGGGGTATTTGACCATCAGTCATGGCTGGCGCTCGGTGTTTTGGGTGACAGCGGCAGCAGGGCTGATGTGGCTGGTGGTATGGGCCTTGTTGGGCAAGGACGGTCCCATCAGTGCAGCTGCGGCGCCCGCTGCAGGCAAGCACATGCCGCAGTCTCGTTGCTCTTACCGTGCTGTGCTTCTGAATCGTAGTTTCATCGGCAACCTGCTGATGTACTGGGTAGCGTACTGGTGTGCTGCGCTGGTCTTTACCTGGTTGCCTGCTTATTTGCAGCGTGGTCTGAACTTCTCGTCGGACACGGCTGGATGGCTATTTTCCCTGTGTATTTTTGTGGCAATCCCGATTGTGTCGGGCGGCTCTTACCTGTCCAACCGCTTCTTGCGCCAAGGGTATTCGTCCCGAGTGGCACGCAGTCTGGTCACGGTAGGTTTCTTGTTGGCAGGGGCCTTGTGCCTGCTGGCGGCCGCTTACTTGAAGCCGGGTCCAACAGCGGGGATTGTGCTGATCGCCTGGGGCTTGAGTTTTCCCCAGGTCGGTTTTGTGCTCTGTTCGGCAATCTCAGCGCAAATCAGCCCGATTGAAAAGCGGGGTTCCACACTGGCCATCACCAATTCATTGTCCACAACAGCGGGTCTGGTTGCGCCCATTGTGATGGGAAGGCTGATTCAGGCCGAGCCCGGTCTTGCCGGTTTTCACCAGGGCTTTGCCTTGACGGCCGTGCTTTTACTGCTGGGAGCCGTGCTGGGTTTTGTCTTGGTGGATCCCTCCCGCACGCTGTCGCAGATTCAGGCAAAGGCAGGAAGTTCTGTGAGTGGTTCGGCTTCTGTTTAAGGCAGGGTGTTGAAGAACGCAGAGTGGCACTGCTTACCGCGTTTTTCTATACACTTGCCTGGATGGACAGTATGGAGATTCAGGAAAAGATGATGGCAAGTGTGACGGGTTTCATGCGGGCCGCTTCATGACCGAATTACAGAAGGGGTGCCACGACTATTGACCGTGTGCAGTATTGTCACCCAAGCCCTGCCACTCAAAAATTGGCAGGGCCCTTGAGCTTCTCAGGGAGAGTGTTCAGACGCAAAAAAGCCCGCTGCAGCAGCGGGCTGATTTACGGTGTTACGACATGGTGTGCCGTAAGCAGCAGGACATGTGGTGGGTCGTGACAGACTCGAACTGTCGACCAATGGATTAAGAGTCCAGTGCTCTACCAACTGAGCTAACGACCCCCGTTTCCTGCGAAGAAAAAGATTATAGAACGGAAATTATCTAGCGCAAGACGAGGTTACATAATTTTACGTTTATCAGGAGACCGGGTCAGGACGGGTGAAGGTGTCGCACATTTTCAGCTGTCCGGTTTTATAGCCTTCCATGAACCAGGCCATGCGTTGTTGCGAGCTGCCGTGGGTAAAGGAATCGGGGACTACATAGCCTTGCGATTGCTTTTGCAAGGTGTCATCGCCTACGGCTTGAGCGGCATCCAGGGCCGAGCGAATATCGCCTGGTTCCAGAATCTGGCGTTGCGCGTCAGCGTGGTTTGCCCAAATACCGGCATAGCAATCAGCCTGAAGCTCCAGGCGTACGGAGGCTTGACGAGCCTGGGAGGCGGAGCCGCTGCGACGGGCCTCATCGACACGACGCATCATGCCCAACTGGTTCTGAACGTGGTGGCCCACTTCATGCGCAATCACATAGGCAGGGGCAAAGTCGCCCTTGACGCCCATCTTTTGCTCCATCTCGGTGAAAAAGCCCAAGTCTATATAAAGCTTTTGATCGGCAGGGCAGTAAAACGGCCCCATGGCAGATTGACCCGCCCCGCAGGCGGTCGGGGTAGCGCCCCGGTACAGCACCAGCACGGGATCGCGGTAGCTGCCATTGGTTTGCTTGGCAAAAACATCACGCCAGACATCCTCGGTTTCGCCCAGGATCTTGGCAATGGTTTGGCCCTGTGCATCCGAGGCTGCAACGGGTTGAGACTGAGGGGCGCTGGTAGGGCCGTCGGCCAGGTTCAGCACCACACTGGGATCCACCCCAAAGTACATGGCCACCAGGGCCAGCACGATTGTCCCCAAGCCGATCTTGCCGCCGCTCAATCGTGGCCCATTGGCACGGCGGTCCTCGACATTACGGCTGGAGCGAGACTTATCCAGACGCATCACGCTCTCCTTGAATTGGAAAACGTCAATGTACTCTGATTTCCGTGGATAGAGCAGGGGCATTTTCGATTCTTGTCATCGGAAAACGGGTAGGGGGCGTTAATTACCCCACCATGACAAGTCATTGAATTGCTTGGCTTAATGTGACTTGTCCAAAGGCTATCCCCGAGCTTGCCCACTGAAAATGTGGATAAGTGGATAAGTAAGTCACCGGGACACTGCGGTATGCTACTTTTCTCAGAGCGTACCCTACTGGAGAGCGAGTATGTTGGGAGGAACCTTGTTGGCCTTGCGCGACCATGCACGAGTCCGTGCCATTGGAGCGGTTATAGCTCGATACGGGATTGGGGATGTGATGCATCGCCTGGGCTTGTCGGACCTCCTGCCCGGTAACAAGACCTCGGTGGCGGCCGAAATGCCCGAGCGCTCGGCACCTGAACGTTTGCGACGTGCGCTGGAAGAGCTGGGTCCGACCTTTATCAAGCTGGGTCAGATTCTGGCTACACGTAATGATTTGCTGTCGTTGGAGTGGACGCAGGAGCTGGAGAAGCTCCAAGGTCACGCCGCGCCGGTGCCTTGGGAAACGATCAGACCCGAGCTGGAGCAGGCTTTGGGTCAAACGGTTGAGCAAGCCTTTGCGCGCTTTGACACCCAGGTGCTGGCCTCGGCCTCCATGGCACAGGTGTATCGCGCCTGTTTGCGGGATGGCACCGAAGTCGTGGTGAAGGTGCAGCGCCCTGGTCTGGAGCCACTGATTCAGGCTGACTTGCGTTTGTTGAAACAGATTGCCCGCCTGGTCCAGCAACAAGGCCTGCTGCCCGAGTATCGCCCTTACGATATCGTGCGTGCCCTGGCTGAAGCCATTGCCGATGAGCTGGACTTCACCCGCGAAGCGGCCAATACCTTGGCGGTGCGCGAGAACATGCAGCCTTTCAAGGACATTGTGGTTCCGCGTGTCTATATGGAGTGGACCAGCGCGACGGTCATGGTGCAGGAGTTTGTCCCCGGGGTCTCGCCCATTCAAGAGGCACAGTTGCAAGCCATTGAGGCGGATCGTCCTTTATTGGCCCGCCGAGGTGCCTTGGCGTTCCTGCATATGGTGCTGGAGGACGGGCTGTTTCATGCTGATCCGCACCCCGGCAATATGATGGCCTTGCCGGGCAATAAGGTTGCCTTTATTGATTTCGGCTTGGTGGGCCATTTGACGGAACGTCGCCGCCAGCAATTGCTGGTGTTGCTACGGGCGATTGTGGATGGACAGGCAGATGGGGTGGCAACGACCTTGCTGGACTGGTCCGGGGCAGAGGACTTTGATTGGAGCCGTCTGGAAGAAAGTGCCCAGCGTTATGTAGCCCGACAAAGCAGTGGGCTGTTGTCCATCTCGGCTGCCTTGCTGGACTTCATGGCTCTGGCGCGCGAGAACCATTTAATTCTGCCGCCGGATCTGGCCTTGCTGTTCAAGGCTTTTATCACGGCGGACGGTGTGCTGAAGCGTCTGGACCCGCAGTTTGATGTGGTCGAAGTCGCGCAGCCCGTGATTATGGGCTTGATGCGCAAGCAGTACTCGCCACGTCGTGTTTATGCGGACCTGCAACGCAGTTTGCTGGAGTCGCGGCAGTTGGCCATGGATGCGCCCCAATTGCTGCGTCTGTTGATGCATAGGGTGCGGCAAGGAAAGATCTCGGCGCGTATTCAAATCGAGGGCATGCCGCGTCTGGCCTCGTCGCTGGAAAAGGCAGCCACCCGTCTGGCCATTGCGATTGTGACGGCGGCTTTTGTATTGATTTTGGGTCCGGTGCTGGTTACGCGCGGTCCCGCATGGCTGGGCCTGACTATTTTCAGCTGGGCGGGTTTATTAGCCGCCGTGCTGGGCCTGGTTCTGGTTTTGTGGGGATTTTGGCGACGGCGCTAAAAAGTATCTTGAGGCCGTCGCTTTCTGCGCAGGAAGTGCTCAAGCGGCTAGTCACCGTCCAGTTTAAAAGACGGCTAGTAAAAATGCGGCTCAGCCCAAACAGTCCCCGCATTATCCCCAGGTTTATTCACAGCTTCTGGGGATAAGTCGGCCTTACATAAAGTCGTCCATGCCACCGCCTACGGGTGCCAGACCTGTCATCCAGTACACGCCCCAGGCAATCAGAGCCACAATGATCAGAGCGAGAAAACGGGTTTTCCAGCTGTCTTTGCTGGCAGGCAGGCTGGCATCGGCGGGAACCGGCATGCTGCCCTTGACCATGACGCTGGTTAATTTCTGACCACGCAACACGCGATACAGGAAAATAGCCAGGATATGCAAGGCAATAATGGCCAGCATGATCCATTCATTGGCTTTGTGCAGGCCCGTCAGGGTTTTGGACCAGTCGCTGCTCAGATAGGCCAAAGGGCCAGTCGTGAAGATGTCGTCATTGGCAAACAGGCCCGAGACGGCTTGAAAGCCGAACACAATCAACATGATCCAGACGGACCAGGCACCGATGGGGTTGTGGCCTGGGTAAACCGCGGGCTTGTCACGCAAGTAGCGCAGGCTGCGTACAGGATTGGGCAGGAAGTGGCTAAAGCGGGAGTAGTAACCACCAATCAGGCCCCAGACCAGGCGAAATGCCAGCAGCCCCAGGGCCAGCAAGCCAAAGCGTACGTGCCAGTCCATCCACAAACCGCCAACCTTGATCGTCACAAAACAGCCCACGATGCTGATCACGAGCAGCCAGTGGAACAGGCGGGTGGGTAGATCCCAGATGAGTAAAGGGCGAGTCGAGGAGGCTTGCATGGGGAAAATCCGGAGAGACTAAGACATCTGATTATAGTCAGTGTTGTCTTGGAGTCCGTTTTCCGCCGCGGGTTCCTTCTTTTATTGAGCGCGGGGTTTGCGCTTGCGCAAACTGATCTTGCGACCGTCGTAACGGTACTCGTCGATCAGGGTGGGATTATCCAGGCTGGGGGTTTCCATGATCAGGGTTTGACCCTGGTGGCGTACTCGAATTTGTGCGCTGCAAGACCCAAATGCTGGCGAGACGGTATAGCCCTTGGAGGACACTGTGACCCAGTGATAATAAATCGAGCAACCCCCCAGGCCGTTGTCCACCGAAATCAACGCTGTCTGGTTGTTGGATTGTCTGAAGGCGTAGGGAATATTGATCAAGCCCTTGAGTTCGGGCGCGATGATTTGCGAGTCCAGTTGCAGTTGTGCTTCATAGACATAATCGCTTTGGCTCACTTGCAAGGTGCCGTAGGGGCTGTCCAGACTTAATTGAGAAGGAGGCTGGGGCCAGGTCTGGCTTGCCGCACTATGGGCGACAAACGGTTGCAGGGCCAAGCCGAGCCCAATCACAACATAACGAATAAAGACCTTAGTGGCGGGCATGATCAATCGAGTAAGAGGATGATCAAGGCTCAGTGAAAAACACAAAGCGCCATAGATCATCTGTATTTGTAAGTTTCATAACATTTTATGTATTTTCTTGTTGCGTAGAATACCGGATCGCAGAACTTTTCGCTATAAGGATAGGCACATAAGGTGAATGTTTCATGTCTGTGTCATAGGGGGGACAAGCGAAATTAGTCCTGAAAAGCATCTTGCCTCAGGCTTAAAGAAATGGACTGAATTGGGCTATCATTGCTAGGTTGCCCCGGATGGGGCCAAGCCGCATTTCTTCGTTGCAGCAGAGACTCATTATGCAATCCATCCCGGATGCCGCACTGGCATCAGAATCGGACTCCCCGCTGGCTGCCCAGCAGGCCAAACCCGGCGCTTTATTGGACTACGTCAGCTCCAGCCGTTTGCCTACCCCCTGGGCCGTATTCCAAATCCATGTATTTGTAGAGCGCAGCAATCAAAAAGAACACGTCTTGTTGACCTTGGGGGATGTGGCCGACGGCGAGCCTGTCTTGGCCCGTGTCCACTCCGAGTGTCTGACGGGCGATGCCTTGTTCAGCCTGCGCTGCGATTGCGGCCCTCAACTGCAATTGGCACTGGAACGTATTGCTACGGCAGGCCGTGGTGCCTTGATGTATTTACGCCAGGAAGGGCGGGGTATTGGTCTGGTGAACAAGATCCGTGCCTACAACCTGCAAGATCAGGGTGCGGATACGGTGGAAGCCAACGAGAAGCTGGGGTTTCCTGCGGATATGCGTCGCTATGATATTTGCAAGGATATGCTCGAGCACGTCGGTATCCAGAAGCTGCGTCTGATGACCAATAATCCGCGCAAGGTAAAAACCCTGCAAGAAATTGGCATTGATGTGGTGGAGCGTGTGCCGCATCAAATTGAAGGTAATCCCTTCAACGAGGCTTACCTGAACACCAAGCGTCTGCGCTTGGGCCACTGGCTGGAAACAGACGAATAAAAAGGGGCGCGCGGGCAGAAATTGATTCTGCTCCGATTTCGTTCCTGCTTATCGCGGTATCAACACAAAGGGCCATCAATTGGCCCTTTGTGTTTTTCTCTGGTGGAGATTAAGCGCGATCAGAATGGGCTGCCTGCTGGCAGGCAATGCAAAAGATAAAGCCGGATCCTAATCCCTGTGTGGACATCGGATCCGGCTTTATCTTTGCTTGCTCAGGCTTGAGCGCTGAAGGGGCGGGTGGCTGCTTGTGCAGAGCTAAACAGCCAAGGCCTGGTCGAACCAGGCCTTCCCGGTCTTAGGCAGGGCTCTTTTCCAGCAAGGCGCTGACACTGGCCTTGGCGTTCTCTACAATCTGATCACGCAGCTCTGGGGTTTTGCCCAGACCTTCGGCGTACACAATACGCAGGTCCGTTACACCCATGAAGCCGAACATCACACGCAGGTAGCTTTCCTGATGTTCCATGGCCTGGCCTTGCTCCGATTCGGAGTAGATGCCACCACGGCTCAGAACCAGGTAAACCGTTTTGTCGCCAGCCAGACCTTCCGGGCCATTGCTGGTGTAGCGGAAAGTGCGGCCAGCTTGAGCCAGACGGTCCATCCAGGCTTTCAGTTGGCTAGGAATGGTGAAGTTGTAGAAGGGGGCGCCAATCACCACCACATCGGAAGCCAGGAACTGGCTCAGGTATTGTTCGGTGATGGCGTTCTCGGCACGCTGGCGCTCGCTCAGGGTGGCTGGGTCCAGACCCAGGCGCATGCCCAGGGAGTCAGCCGAAAAGTGAGGTGGCGGGTTCAGGGCCAGATCTACATGCTCCACTTGGACTTGCTCATTTTGCTGGCGCAGTTGATCAACCACAAATTGCGAAAGTTCGCGGGAAACGGAGTTGGCGCCGGTGATACTGGAGTCTACGTGTAGCAGTTTCATGATGTTTGGTGTCCAAAGCGATGAAGGAATGGTGTCATTATGTTTGATGCCCATACCTTTGATAAGCCGGTTTTTCTGAGAAAGATTATTCTACTTTTGTCTGTAATCCTGGAAAACTTCCCTGTATGTATGACTTAAATGACATGGTGCTGTTTACCGAAGTGGTACAGCGTGGCGGCTTTAGTGCTGCTGCCCGACACTTGGGCATGCCGCCATCGCGAGTGTCGCGACGTCTTAGCCGTCTTGAGGCTGAAGTCGGTGTGCGCCTGCTGCAACGCACCACGCGCAGCCTGTCTCTGACCCCTGCTGGAGAGGTGTTCCTGCGCCATTGCCAAGCCATGCGTGACGAGGCCGAAGCTGCGTATTCTGCGGTGGCTCAAGTGCAGCAAGAACCGCGTGGTCTCTTGCGTATCAGTTGCCCGGTCACCTTGGCCCATACGGTCTTGTCGACCGTGTTTGCACAGTTTCTGATTCGCTACCCTCAGGTTGAGCTGGAGGTGGAAGTCAGCAACCGGGTGGTTGATCCGGTGGCGGACGGGATTGATGTGGCTTTGCGAGTGCGCAGCACCTTAAGTGATAGTGCGAGCTATATCGTCAAGCGCCTGGGTGAAACAGGGGCGATTCTGGTTGCTCAGCCTGAACTGCTGGCGCGTTTTGATCCGGTGCGCGGCCCGGCTGATTTGGTGAAATTGCCCACGGTGGCCATGTCGGCCCGACAAGGTCAAAACGAATGGGAGCTGTATGGTCCCGAGGGCGCCAGCCTGACGGTAACGCACAGGCCGCGCTATATGGCCTCGGATTTGCTGACGTTGCGTGAAGGGGTGGAGCAGGGCATAGGCGTGGGTATCTTGCCCGACTATATGTGTTGCGAGGCCTTGAAAGCTGGACGCCTGGTGCAAGTATTGCCACAGTGGGCGCCCTTGCCGGGGATTATTCACGCTGTGTTTGCTTCCCGCCGAGGCATGGCCCCGGCGGTCCGACATTTTCTGGATTATCTGGGTGAGCAACTGCCGGTGCATCACCCCAAAATTTAAGTGATTCAGCGGGCGGTGGCTGCAAAGGGGCAACTGCTTTGTGCGGGCAGAATGGCCCAGTTCAGATCAATCATGGGACTGCGCTCGGAAGACCAGCGCTGCTCGGCCTGCCCCTTGATAGGAGCTTGCTCGTACAGCTGGAACAAGGATGCAGGAGGTTTCCCACGGGTCTGGATGCTGTAAACAATCAGAGCGCCGCATTCCATATCCTGCGGTAGTGTCAGCCAAGGTGAAGCAGCCGGGTCAGCATCAATAAAGACCATCACATCCTGGCCGGCATGAACGGCAATATTGCCGCCTAGCCAGGTATCGGCTACGACGACTTTAAGTGGGATGCCGGGCATGTGTTCGTTCCAGATGGCTTGCATTTGGGCAGATACTTCCGGGCCGGGGAAGGTGGAGCGAGAGTCCCGACCTTTATGCCAGGCCAATGGGCCACGAGCCAAGGCGTAGCCCGATGCCAGCAATATCTGCAACACGATCACAATAATAGCCACGCGCCGCAGCTGGATCTTGTCCTTGCCGTGCATGAGCCAAAGAGCAAAAAAGCCATACAAAACAAAAAAAGTGGTGGCCCAGGAAGCGACCAGACGGGTGCCCATGATGGCTGAAATCAAGACCGTGCTGATGATGGGAGTCAGGCCCACCCACAGCAGGAATTGCTTGTCGCTGCGGGAAATATCATCGGCATAGCGTTGCTTGTTTTGCAAGGCTGTGTCGGATGGGGCCAGCTTTTTCCTGGCGCGACGATTCCAGATGCCCAGCGCAATCATGGCCACAACCATGGGGCTTAGTCGCCCCAGCTGGTCCAGGCTAAACGCCAGCAGTTCCTTGTAGGCCTCCCAGCGGGTATGTGTTTCCAGCGAGCCGTCCATATAGCGGAAGGGGGCGAAGTCGTGCTTCACCAGCCAGTACAGATGGGGCGACAAGACCAGCACATAGGCAAGCAGGGCCAAGCCCAGCCCTATCCAGGTCTGCCGCTGACGCCACATACCGCTGCGCAGGAAATACAAAAAGAAGGCGGTGAACAGAATCACGGCACTGTATTTGGTGACCGTAGACAGCGCAGCGACGGCGCCCAGCCATAACCAGTCTGCCGGTTTCTGGTCGCGGCTGGCGCGATAGAAAAACCAGGTCGCGGCGGTTACGGACCACAGTTGTGCCGTGTTGTGATTAAAAATGGTGCCGCGCAAGGAAAAGTAAATACTGACAGAACTGATCAGCAAGACCATGAAGGCGCGTTCGGGGTTCAGGAATTCGCAGGCCAGTTTCCAGATAAACCATAGCCCCAGCACCGAAGCTGTCATGCCCGCGGCAAAGGTCAGCCATGCCGGGCGTCCGACTACGCTGGTCAAGGCGGCCATCACCCACGCTGGAAAGGGGGGATGCTTCAAATAGCCCAGCTCGAAACTGGCCGACCAGACCAGTTCTTCCATGCCGTCCAGATCGGGGGCTTTATGGCTAATCGCCATCAAAACGGTCCACAGCAAAATCATGAATAACAGATACAGCAGCACATAGCGCTGGTAGGTGTTGGGCTGAGCCGATGCTGGATTTTGGGCGGTCATGCGTCTGGTGAAAGCGTGAAAATAAGCAAGTGTACTTCTTGTGCGTTGAAAAGCCCCGATTGGACAGGCGTCTTAATCTGGGCTACGATGCGCTTCGTCATTAGGGAGTAGCCGCTTCGGTTTACCGAAGATCAGCGTCAACATACTTGACCTACACAGGGTCATGGCGCTGATAGCAACTTAGCCTGGCAAGACTTTTGACCATGGACCTTCGCGTTTGGCCGGGAGGGTTTGTGGTCATCTGTCTCTTATCCGGCCAGGAGTTGTTATGGAAGCGTTGTTTATCTCCACGGGTGTGGTTGCCTTGGCAGAAATTGGGGACAAAACCCAGTTGTTGGCCTTTATTCTTGCAGCCCGCTATAAACGCCCTTGGCCCATCATTCTCGCTATTTTCATAGCAACCTTAGTTAATCACGGTCTGGCTGGCGCCATTGGTGCTTGGGTTCCCGCTTTGCTGGATCCGGAAGTGCTGCGTTGGGTGCTGGGTATTTCCTTTCTGGCCATGGCCATCTGGATTCTGATTCCTGACAAGATCGATGATGCCGAAGCCACCCGTACGCGTTTTGGTGTTTTTGGCACCACGCTGGTGACATTCTTCTTGGCCGAGATGGGCGACAAGACACAGATTGCGACGGTCGCTTTGGCTGCTAAATATCAAGAGTTCGGTTTGGTGGTGCTGGGCACGACCTTGGGCATGATGTTGGCCAACGCACCTGCCGTTTTGTTTGGCGAGCGCATTGCCCGCCGTTTGCCGACTCAGTTGGTACACCGGATTGCTGCCTGTATCTTTGCCGTGCTGGGTGGGCTGGCCTTGTTGGGAGGGGCTGAAAGCCTGGGCTTTTAGCGAACTCAGGTACTGGATGCCAATTGTCGTAGTCGGCCTGGGTGGGCCGGTTTGCGACGAGCGGCGTCCATTTTCACAACCGGGGCCAGGATCAAGGGGGCAGCAGAGCGAGTGGGTGGGTGGGTATGTGCACTTTCTCCATGATTCAGGACACTGATAGCCTCTTGCAGTTCGGCCCCATTCTGGTTCAGTTCCTGCGCTGTTTCACTCAAGTCATGGACCAGAGCGGCATTGTCGCTGGTGATTTGGTCCACCTGTTTCAAGGCCTGGGTCAACTGGCCCAAACCGATGCTCTGCTCGCTGGTGGCAGCAGAAATCTCACCCATCAAACCCGCAACCTCAGACACGGATGTCAGGATTTCCTGCATGGTCTGCCCCGCATGGGCGGCGTGGGTGGCACCTTCAGCACTGAGGGTTTGGGTTTCGGTGACCAGTTGCTTGATTTCATCGGCCGCTTGAGCCGCTTGCTGAGCCAACGAACGCACGGCAGAGGCAACCACCGCAAAGCCTTTACCGGCCTCTCCGGCGCGGGCCGATTCAATTGAGGCGTTGATCGACAGGATATTGGTCTGAAAGGCGATGTTATTGATCATCGACACGATATTGCCGATATGCTGCGAGCTTTCCAGAATCTGCTGCATGGATGAGCTGACTTTCTGAACCGCATCGTTCCCGCGACCCGCGATATCCGCGCTGCGGCTAGCCAGTTCGTGGCTGGCCTTGGCGTTTTCCGCGGTCTGTAGAACGGCTTGCCCAAAGGAGCTCATACTGGCAGTGGTCTGCTGCATGGACGCCGCTTGCTCTTGAGTGCGTGCTTCCAGCAGGGCGCTGTTATCCGAGAGTTTGCGTGACACCATTTGATTGTTGCTGCAGCTATGGTCCACGTCGGTACTAATGCTCATCAGGCTCTTACGCATCAGATCCAGATTCTGGCCCAGCGTTTCCAGCTTCTTTACAGCGGGCCCGCGTGTGTTGACTGTCAGGTTGCCTGCGGCAATTTGTTGGGCGATGTGCGTGGCCGTTTTAAACGATCCCAAAACCCGTCGCATCAGCACGGCCTGATAGCCCAAAATCATCAGTGTCCCCACCCCCAGAGAACTGGCCAGGAGGATCATGCTTTGCTGTGGCATTTCCGTATTCAGGATCATGGCAATAATCCCGCCGGTAATACCCAGATTCAACAGGCCTTTTCGTAAAAAGGCGGCCAATAAACTGGGACCAGCCAGGAAACGAAGGCCGGCAAAAGGGCGACGCCAGCTGCGAGCCGTAATTTGGCCAGCGCGTATCGTTCGGGAACGATTTCGGCCTTCGCGCAATTCCTGATAAAACTGTTCAGCTGCTTGAATATCCTGAGGTTTTGCGCGCACACGAACCGACGCAAAGCCGGTTAATTCCCCTTGTTCAATAATGGGACTGGCATGGGCCAGGACCCAATAAAAACCGCCGTCCTTACGGCGATTCTTTACCACCCCCACCCACGAACGTCCCTGTTTTAAGGTATGCCACAAATCTGCAAAAACTTCGGATGGCATATCGGGGTGACGCACGATATTGTGCGGCTCGCCAATCAATTCTTCCCGACTAAACCCGCTCACCTCGACAAAGGCCGGGTTCGCATAAATGATGCGGCCGGCCAGGTCAGTTTTGGAAATGAGATATTGCTCGTCCAGCAGCTCGGTTTCGATGCCGGTAATTGGTAGGTTCTTGCGCATAGCCTTTCCCTTTGTATTTTTGTATCAGCAAAAGACTCGAGATAAACGGATCAATTTCTTGTTGTGAATTTTCGTGAATAGTATCATTTGATTCGTTTTTTATGTCTAAAAATAAAAAAATGATAATCAAATGAAAATTTTTGTCACAAAAAGATCGAAATTGAAAAAATTGATCCTGGCTGATAAAGGGCAGAGGACGTGCTCAGGAGGGCAGGTACTGGGCGTGGAAGGCTTCGCTGAGCAGTTGCAGGAGCAGGGCAATGGGAATGGGCTTGGTCAGGGCTGTTGCTTTGCCGGGCAGACCGCCACGCGCGTGAATATCGGCGGCGCTCAATGCAGAAATCACATAAATCTGGGTATGTTCGGTTTCAGGGGCATCGGCCAGCGCCTTGAGCATGGCAAAACCATCCAGTTTGGGCAGGTTCAGGTCCACGATCAGCACATCGGGGTAGAAATTGCCGGCAGCAATCAGACCTTTCAGGCCATCTTGCTCGCAGCGCAATTCGACCGGGAAGGGCAGATGTTCCATGGCCATGCGGTAAATCGCCAGCAAATCCAGGTCGTCTTCAACGACCAGTACGCGCAGGCAGGGTTCACCGCTGCAAACAGGTAGGCTGGGAGTGATCGGAACATCAGGCGTCGGGGGGCTGGTTTGCCCACGGCGCTCTTGCAAGATGGCTTGTACGGAATCGCGGTCGATGCGACGGTGCCCGCCTTGGGTTTTCCAGGCTTTCAGGGTCCCGGCTTCTACCCAAAGTTGTACGGTGCGTACAGACACACCTAGTAAATCAGCAGCCTGCCGAGTGGAGTAAACGGCGTCGTTCATGGAGTCAACAAAATGAAAGCAGGCCAGACCGGGGAAAGAAAGGCTATGGGCCCCGATGTAGCAGTGCAGAGTGTAGAGACGGTATTAGTAAGTACAGAAATACTACTAATGGCAATGGGAAGTGGCCTGTTCACGCCAAGTGATAGGCAGAGTATTCGACACACATGCTTCTAATATCTCCGATTTTCAGATGTTCATGCTTCATCAGGGACTCACTTCAATCGGGCGGGCCTGTGAACCTGGACTCGCCTTGCTGATTTTACGCGTATCCCTTGCGCTGTCGTGTTACCGGACGGGCCCAGTGTGGGGAGCTGAACACACTTATAAGTGTTGATGTTACGGGCGGGTCCGGGCGGTGCTCGGCTTGTCGGGCCAAGAAAAACGGTGTTAGCACCCTAGCACTTGTTTTTATCGTTAGTCTTGATCCTGGTCAGTCTTTATGAAATAAATAGGAATCCATTTTGTACAAGCCCCCTTGTTTCCTCAAAGAAAATTTATGCGCCTTATGATAAGGCCGTTTCTGCCGTTAAGCAGTATGGGCGGTGGTTTTGGAGTAAAACTTTTAAAAAGTACTAATCCCTTTCTTATTGTTCCGCCTGATTGTTATGAAATTTCTTTATTAGGCGATTAACCGTTTTTTCACCCAGGCTGATGCAAAGGCATTGGCAGATCAGTAATCCCATCTAGAAAAATGCTTGGTTTATCCGCTGGACTGGATTTTTGTCGCATGGAGATTGAAACCACACTGAGGCAGGCCTGGTGCTTGTTTTGGGACGAAAATAGGGGATTGGCTTGTTGCTCACACTATTTACCAGTTTTTTGATCGGGCAACGTTTGTTTGACCGAGCGAGCGTGCTTAAATGGCCGGGACAGGCTTATGAAAAAGCACATCGCTTTGAGCAAATGCTGGATGCCTTGCCCGATGCCATTGTCATGTTCGATTCCTGTGGGCGAATTGAGGGTTGTAATCGGGCCATGCGGCGTTTGCTGGATACGCCGGAATTGGCCAATGACAACGATGATTTAATCGATTTTTTCCAGAATCTGGAAAAGGGAATACGGGCAGATTTAGCGTATTTGCTCCCTGGGATTAGTCGGGTTATTAACCGCGAAAAAAATCCTTTTTACTATGTGCACCGGGATGGGGAAGGGGAACAGGCCCGCGCCCTGGAGTTTCATGCCTATGCGGCCTCCGATTCAGACAGCGCAACTTTGTTGATGATTCGCGATGTCAGCACAAAAATGCAACAGGAGCGCGATCGTGCTGACTGTTTTGCCATGGCTGCCCATGAAATACGCTCCCCGCTGGCCGCCATCAGCGGCTATATCCAATTGCTGCAACTGGAGACAACCCCGTCAGCCTGGGCTAGCAAGATCTACTCTCAATTACATGAAAAGGTTCGTGGCGTTGATGTGCTGCTGGACGATTTGACGCGCTTGAATCGCATGGAGTATGAGGGCACGAGCATGCAGGAATGGCGCGAGTCCGATTTGCGTGCCGTGCTGCGCCTGAGTCTGCGCCCCTTTCACGAACAGCGCCACCGCATTTACCTGGATGTGCCCGAGTATGGCTTGTGGGCCAAGGTGGATATCGTTCCTTTATTGGTGGCTTTGCGCAATGCGCTGGAAAATGCCCTGAAGTACTCCGCGCCGGACACCATGGTGACCCTGCGCTTGCAGCCGGGCGAAACCGGTTGGGCTCGGATAGAGGTCCTGGACCAAGGGCCGGGAATTGATCCGCTCTATAAAGAGAAGGTCTTTGACAAGTTCTATCGCCTGCCCGGCCAACAGGTGCAAGGAAGCGGTCTGGGCTTGTCCATTTTGCGCTCGATTGTTCACCACCACGGGGGCAGAGTCTATTTCAAGGACCGTCCGGGTCCAGGAGCGCATTTGGTCATGGAATTGGTTCTGCTGCCTTCCGCGTCGTATATACCTTAATCTTCCCTTAAATAGGGTTATTTTCATATATTTAAGTTTGATATAAGGTACAATTTGCGCTCTTTTCGATGAAGCGAGGTGATCGCCATTCCAGGTGCACCTCGCTTTGAAGTTTTTACGTTGCGGTCGTCTCGTTGGTAGGGAGCGCAAAATCTGTTAAAGGAGCACACGATTATGCAAGGCTTGCACTTGACCGCAGACCTTTACCAATGTGCATGCAGCCCGGAGCTGCTGATCGATGCCCAGAAACTGGCGGATTTTTGCCGTCAGCAGACTATTGATGCAGGGCTGACGATTGTTGGTGAGGAGTGGCAGGCATTTCCCGAATTTGAAGGGCAGCCTGGTGGTGTTACCGGGGTACTGTTATTGGCCGAGTCTCACTTGGCCATCCATACCTGGCCAGAGCGTGGTGGCGTGACGCTGGACGTTTATGTCTGCAATTTCATGCAGGACAATTCCGGCAAGGCGACCCGCCTGATTGACGGTATTGAGCAGGCTTTCAAGCCCGGTCAGGCCCAGCGTAATCGCTTGTGGCGTGGTGAGGCCGATGGCCCGGCCCATGCTGGTGAACTGCTGACGGAAAACCTGAATCAGGATGCGCTGTACGGCTTTCGCTTCACCGAGCGCTTGCTGGAGCGCCAGACTGCTTTTCAGCGTCTGGAGTTGCTGCGTTCCGAAACCTTGGGTAAGACCTTGCGCCTGGACGGTTGCATGATGACTTCCGAGGCCGAAGAATTTTTCTACCACGAAGGTCTGATTCACCCGGCCGCGATGTCTCACCCGAATCCACGCCGTGCCCTGATTGTGGGCGGTGGTGATGGTGGAGCCCTGGAAGAGTTGTTGAAGTACCCCAGCCTGGAGCGAGTCTCTCTGGTTGAGCTGGATGGGGAAGTGATCGAGGTGGCCCGCGAGCACTTGCAGTCCATTCATAAGGGGGCGTTTGATAACCCGCGTGTACAAATTCAGATCGAAGACGGCGCGAAGTTCCTGGCCCATACACAGGATCGCTTTGACTTGATCTATCTGGACCTGACCGACCCCGAAACTCCGGCCGGCCCCTTGTACACGACTGCCTTCTTTGAGTCCTGCAAACGTGCGCTGGCAAGTGGTGGTGCTTTGGTATTGCACCTGGGTTCGCCTTTCCACGAAAGTCAGCAGGTCAAGAACCTGAGCGAATCCCTGGCCAGTGTGTTTGCACAAGTGCATGGCTACGGTCTGCATATCCCGCTGTACGGCTCTTACTGGGGGCTGGCAATTGCCTCCGACGAGCTGAACCCGCGTGCTTTCTCCGCCGATCAAATCCAGGAACGACTGGAGCAGCGTATGAGCAACGAGAACCAGGATTCCCTGCAGTTCTACAACGCTGACATTCATGGTGCCTTGTTTGCTCTGCCTACTTTCTACCGCCGCCTGATGCCTGTGAATGAGGTCAATCTGGAAGAGGTCTGTTAAGCAGATTCTGGACAGTTTGAGTCTGCCTTCGGGCAGACTTCGTGATGAAAAAGCCCCTGATCTTGTTAAGGTCAGGGGCTTTTTCTGTTCAGGGGGAAGCTGGATAGAGCCTTATTCCTTATCCGCCCCACGATAGCGCTGGTAAGGCAGGACGTTCCAGGTGCGTGTGGTCAACTGCTTGGCAGAAATCACGGTCGGAATATCATCCAGCAGGCTGCGGGCCGAATGCAGCTCGCGCACGACTTCCTGCTTGTCCTGATACATGAACTCGTCCGAGGCTTCTTCCGGTGCTTGCTGCTGCTTTTCTTCCAGATCGCTGATCAGACGCTCTTGCTGGAAGCGCAGGGCAGCACGTGCATCCTCAATCCAGGCGGCTTGCATATTGCGGTTGTGATCCACCACGGCGCTGTACTCGGTGTACACCCCGTTGTAGATATCTCCCGCATGGTGCCGCACGTCGTGGCTGGCGATTTCCAGATCGCGCACCGTCAGCTGAGATGGATCCAGCGGTTCACTACGCTTGGCCCCGCCCAGACGGGTGTACTGGGTGTAGTAGGGGAACATGCTCTGGATCACTTTACTGACGGGCTGGATGGCTTCGCCTGCCTCGCACAGTCCTTTGGGCTGTACGCCTTGCATGGCCGGCAGAATGGATTCAGGGCGGCAGATTTCTTTGGGTGGCATGATGCCGTGACGCAGCATCTCGCGAATGCCGGTGCCGGAGATGGTCAGCCTGAAGCGATCATCGTGCGGGCAGGTCTCGGAAGTGGCATGGCAGGCACAGCGCGTGCAGTAAAACACTTCGTGGAACAGACGCACATCAATGCCCATTTCCTTGGGGCTGAACTGATCGAAAATACTGTGGCTGGCGTACTTGTCGTAGTAGCTGCCAATACCGGCGTGATCCCGACCAATCAAGGCGTGGGTGCACCCATAGTTCTTCATGATCAGGGCATGCAAAATGGTTTCGCGTGGGCCAGCAAAAATATAGGTGACGCGCAACGGTGACAGGATGGCACGGTCCTTGGGGTAGTAGGTATCCAGCACATTTCGGTAGGCCATCATGCGGAATTCGTGGCGCACGTATTCACGCTTAGCCATTTCCACCAATGGTTGCAGGAACAGGCCATCAATCCCTTCCAGCGCATTGCGGTGAATGTACTCGTGGCCTCGGTGCAGCGGATTCGCACCGGTGATAAAGCCTGCCACGGAATTGAATTTCTTTTCTTCGTAGAACAGGCGCCAGGTGTCTTTGGGTTCGCGGCGCAGCTTTTCGAACGGGCCCCAGTCCACACGCTGCAGCAGGTGCAAGGTCCCGCCTAGGGACACATCGCCCATGCGGCGGTAAATGGAGTCCACACCGGGGTGATTTCTGTCCGTGGTGCCAAACAGTTGCTGAGCGCGCTGCTCCTTGTCGTAGGAAAAGATGTCCTCGATGCTCAGGATGGCTACCGGCTCGTTGTCGCTATTGGTCAGCGCCACTTCAGAGCCGACCGAAAGTCCTTTAATAATGTCGCGGTTGCGATCGCCAATCGGGGCGAAGCTCAGCGGCACAGGCCACACCACACCATTACTCAAACGACCCTCTTTGAGCACGGAGTTGTAGTCGGCCTCGTTCATGAAGCCTTTGTTGGGGGAGAGCACGCCCGTAGCAATCATCTCGATGGTGATGACGGCTTCCAGATCCACGCGGATGCTGGGCAGGGTGCGCGCACGTTCGATCTCGTTCTTGACGCGATCCTCCGGGACAACCTGGTTGACCAGCGTTCCACCGTGCGGTTGCTGTGGATAGCGATCAAAGTTCAATGTTGAGTGGTTCATATTGCCTCCTTTAATTTGCCCCGCGTGACGATGAAAGATAGTTTTTTTGTCGGGGCGTTTTTCGTTTGTGAGTGATAGATGAGTTCTGGACTGGGGCAGTGACTCCCCGGTTTCAAACGCTCTATTTCTTCTTGTGATGCCAGACGAAAGCTCTTCGTCCAAACAGGTGATGCAGCGCTGGCTTGCATACCGCCAGCGCATCGTTTTGCTGCGGTCGTTTGATACGGCTTGACGACAGGGATGCAGGCATCGTGTCGGGTGTGTCGGCGGGTGAGGTGATCTTTACCGTGGCCCATGATGCTGCAGGTGCTGCTTGCTCCAAGCGCTCTGCCCTGAAACTTAAATTGGGTATAGGTGATAAGCCCTAGTTTTCCTAGGCCAGATCCTGCTGGAACTGTCTTAGTATTACTCACAATCGCGAGAAAAATCATCGCGTTATACCAAAGTAGGAGACAGTGCAGATGACGCCAGCTTGGGTGGTGTTGGCCTCGTTGATTTACGCCGCAATTTTGTTCGCCATTGCCTGGTTCGGGGACAGGAATCCTTTGTATACCCAGCGCCCCTGGTTGCGACCTACGGTCTACAGCCTTGCCTTGGCTGTGTACTGTTCGTCGTGGACGTTTTACGGCGCGGTCGGGTCGGCGGTGCGCTATGGCATTGGCTTTCTGCCTATTTATCTTGGCCCCATGCTGATGCTGCTGTTTGGCTGGCGGATTATTGAACGCCTGGCGCTGGTGGCTCAATCCCAGAACACGGTTTCCATTGCGGACTTCATGGCCAGTCGTTATGGGCGCTCGCAGCGCTTGGCGGCCATGGTGGCGGGGATTGCCGTGGTGGCGGCCGTGCCGTATCTGGCCCTGCAATACAAGGCGGTGGCCTTGAGTTTGAGTGTGCTGGCCGGGACCGAGTTTCACGCCGGGCTGTTTGGTGATCCGGCCTTGTATGTCGCGATTTTGATGGCCTTGTTTTCTATTCTGTTTGGAACACGCCAGGTGGACGCGACCGAGCATAGACCGGGTTTGATGCTGGCCGTGGCCTTTGAGTCCGTGGTGAAACTGGTGGCCTTGGTGGCGGTTGGCCTGTTCGCCTTTCGCTGGTTTCGCAAGACTGAACTGAATATGGTGGGGGCCGTCAGCACACTGTTCGAGAACAGTCCGCCGGTGGGTTTTGTCGGTCAAACCTTGCTGGCCTTTGCCGCGATTATTTGTTTGCCCCGTCAGTTCCATGTGGCCATTGTGGAATGTGGGGACGTGGTGGATATACGGCGGGCGCGCTGGTTGTTTGGGGCGTATCTGCTGGTGGTCAGCGTCATGGTCTTGCCTATTGCTGCGGCAGGAGTCAGCTTGTTTGGCGTCGGGGGCGAGGGCGTGGCACCGGACAGTTTTGTGCTGGCCTTGCCCCTGTCGCAAAACCAGGTTGGCTTGGCCTTGATGGTTTACATAGGCGGTTTTTCGGCCGCAACTGGCATGGTCATTGTGACCAGCGTGGCGCTCTCAACCATGGTCAGTAATGACTTGGTGATGCCTTTGTTGCTGCGTCGTGGCTGGGCACAGTATCAGCAAAGTACGGTGGCTTCCACAGTGCTATGGATACGTCGTGTCGCCATCATGGCGCTGGCGGGTGTGGCTTACGGCTATTACATGCTCAGCGGCAGCGATACGACCCTGGCCGCTTATGGGCTGATGGCCTTTGTGGCGGTTGCGCAGTTTGGGCCGGGCTTGATTGGTGGTTTGTATTGGCGCGGTGCCAGTCGACAGGGCGTAGAGGCTGGACTGCTATTGGGCTTTGCCATCTGGGTCTATACCTTGCTCTTGCCGACGCTGACCGAGGTGGGCTGGCTGGCGGATGATTGGTTGTATCACGGGCCATTTGGCCTGTCCTGGCTGCGCCCTTATCAACTTTTTGGCGTAGAGGGCTGGGACCCGCTGACACATGGCACTTTCTGGTCCCTGCTGTGCAATATCAGCGCCTTTTTGTGGGTGTCCTGGCGCCGGCGTCCGGGCTTGGGAGAGCGCTTGCGGGCCGAACCGTTTCTTAATCCTTATGCGGAGCGGCAGACCTTGGCGGCCCGTCATTCTTATGGGGATTTGTCGGTCCAGGATTTGCTGCTTTTGGCAGAGCGTATCGTTGGTAAAAAAATGGCGAAGCGGGCTTTTGAAACGCAGGCCAGACAGGCCAAGCAATCGCTGGAGCCTGGTTTGCGGGCGGATAGTTCCTGGGTGCATTTCACGGAGCTATTGCTGGCAGCTGCGGTGGGGGCCGCGTCCGCGCGCCTGGTGCTGACCAGCGCCTTGCGTGGTTCGGGCATGGAGGTGGCTGCCATCATGGCCGTGCTGGATGAGGCGGGGCAGGAACTGCGTTTCAATCGGGATATTTTGCTGGCCACCTTGGAGAACATTGATCAGGGTGTCAGTGTGGTGGATGCGGACATGCGGCTGGTCGCCTGGAACCAGCGCTATCAGCAGTTATTCGATTACCCGCCCAGCATGTTGTACGTGGGAAGATCCGTGGCGGACCTGATTCGCTTTAATGCCGAGCGGGGCAAGGTCGATGGCGTGGAAAGCATAGGGGTGGAACAAGCCATAGAACGTCGTATTCAGTTCATGCGCGAAGGCTCTTCCTATGTGACTCAGCGTATGTTGAATGACAAGCAGGTGATCGAGCTGCGGGGGCGGCCTTTGCCGGGCGGCGGTTATGTCACCAGCTATAGCGATATCACGCACTACAAGCGCGTGGAGCGCGAGCTGCGGGAGATGAACGACAGCCTGGAGCAGCGTGTCGCGGTGCGTACGCAGGAGGCGGAAAAAGCCCAGGAGTCTCGTACCCGATTCCTGACGGCTGTCAGCCACGATGTGCTGCAACCGATTAACGCGGCACGTCTGTTTGCGTCGGCCTTGCGCGATACGCATGACCTGGCGGAGATGCCCAATCTGGCCGAACGAGTCGATACCTCTTTGCGTACGGCGGAGGAATTGCTGGAAGGCCTGCTGGATATTTCCCGTCTGGATGCCGGAGCCTTGAAGCCGGATCTGGGCGTGATCAATGTGCAGCATTTGCTGCAGCATTTGGCAGACCAATACGCTCCTATGGCTGCACGACGTGGTATCCAGTTGCGGATTCATGCTCGACCTTTGCAGGTGTATAGCGACCATCGTCTGTTGCGGCGCGTGTTGCAGAATTTCCTGGCCAATGCCTTGCGCTACACCCAGGAAGGACGAGTGGTGTTTGGCGTGCGGGTCCGGGACGAGGAGCTGGAGTTTCAGGTCTGGGACTCAGGCCAGGGTATCCCGCCACATCATATTCAGCAGATTTATGCGGAGTTTCATCGCTATGAACAAGCCTTCGATTGGGATGGCCGTGGCCTGGGCTTGGGCCTGTCCATTTGCCAACGTATTGCGGTCTTGTTGGGGCATACGCTGGATGTGCGATCCGAAGTGGGGCGTGGCAGCATGTTCTCCATTCGCGTTCCTTTGAGTCATGCTACGCAGGCCAGCAGTCAGCAAAATAACGAGTCCAGCAAGCCTGCCGATGGCTTGCCTTTAACAGGCTTGCGTGTGCTGTGTCTGGATAACGATCTGGATATTATTGCGGGTATGGAAGTGCTGCTGGGGCGTTGGGGAGCACAAATTATCACCGCCAATACGGTAGATAGCGCTTTGGAGAAAATTGCCTTGAGTCCCGATGTCTTGCTGGTGGATTATCACTTGCATGATAGGCTGGACGGCTTGCAGGCACTGCAACTATTGCGTTTGCATCTGCCTCATGCGCAAGGCGCTTTGTTGACGGCGGATGGTAGCGACGAGCTGAAAGCAGCGGCTCGACAATATGGTTATCTGGTGCTGACCAAGCCGGTAAAGCCCGCTTCGCTGCGAGCTTTTCTGACCGCGCAAATTAAAACGTATTAGCGTCCTGGGATTCGTCCTGGTTCAGGCCAAGATGACTGGCCATCAAGACGGCCTGAGTACGATTGGAAGCACCCAGCTTGCGCAGGATGGCCGTCATGTGTGCCTTGATGGTGGCTTCCGAGACATTCAGTTCGTAGGCAATCTGTTTGTTCAGTTGCCCGGTGCTGAGCATTTGCAGCACGCGAAATTGCTGCGGTGTCAGCTCGCGCAATTTCGCCGCGACCTCCCGTTCGTCCAGGCTGATGCCCGGAGAGGAAGAGCCGATTTCCGGCAACCAGGTGCCACCATCCAGAACCACCTGCAGGGCTACGCCCAGCGTCTGTGCATCAATGGATTTTGGGATGAAGCCCATGGCTCCGTGATCCATGGCGCGGCGCATGAAGCGGGCCTCTTCATGGGCGGTGACCAGAATGATGGGCAGGGATGGGTAGGTCGCGCGTAAATGGACTAAAGCGCTGAAACCGATTGCCCCTGGAATATCCAGATCCAGCAAGAGCAGATCGGCGTCAGGATGGTCGTCGACCAGGGGATACAAATTGGAGATACGATCCGCTTCGTAGATGGCCGTGCCGGGAAACAGGCTGGCGACGACGCCTCGTAACGCCTCACGAAACAGGGGGTGATCGTCAGCAATGAGCAGTTCATTCATGTGGGGATTATGCCATGTTCAAGTATCTGTAATGGTGCCTGCCAGGATGAGCTGCCTATCAGTAAAAACAGGGCACCGAAATGCCCTGTTCTTGTTCCTGCGTGCTGATTACATCAGCATGAAAAGTGTGTTTAGTGAGCGCTGGCGCTGGCAGCACCAATGCCGGTTTGACTGCGTACGGTCAGAGCCTCGAAGGCTTCGCGTTCCTTGGCAGCGCGGGCACTGTTGTCCAGGGTTGAGAACAGCCAGATCGAGAAGAAAGCCAGCGGAATGGACAGGATGCCAGGGTTAGGGAAGGGGGTGATGGGCTCGGCAAAACCGAAGACATCCACCCACACGGTGCTACTCAAGACCACCCACACCGTGGCGGTGACCAGGCCCAGAAAACCGCCAATGGTGGCACCACGCGTGGTGCAGCCACGCCAGGCAATCGACAGCACCAGGACCGGGAAGTTGGCACTGGCTGCAATGGCAAAGGCAAGGCCCACCATGAAGGCGACGTTCTGGTTTTCAAAGATAATGCCCAGCAAAATCGCCAGCACGCCCAACACCACTGTGGAGATACGCGAAATGCGCATCTGGTCTTTCTCGGTGGCGCGGCCTTTGGCAATGACGTTGGCGTACAGGTCATGAGAAATGGCGGCGGCACCGGCCAAGGCCAAGCCTGCAACCACGGCCACAATCGTGGCGAAGGTAACTGCTGCCAGGAAGCCCAGCAACAGGTTGCCGCCTACCGCATTGGCCAGGTGCACCGCCACCATATTGGTGCCGCCAATCAGGTTGGTCAGCATATTGAAAGAGCCGTCCGGACCCGTCTGGAAGTACTCGGGATGCTTGACCAGCAAGGCAATCGCACCGAAACCGATGATGAAGGTCAGCAGGTAGAAGTAGCCAATAAAGCTGCTGGCGTAGATCACGGATTTGCGGGCTTCCTTGGCGTCCGCCACGGTGAAGAAGCGCATCAGGATATGGGGCAGACCTGCGGTACCGAAGGCCAGCGCGATACCTAGCGACAGCACGTTCAGCGGGTTGCTGCTGACGGCAGCGCCGGGCTCAAGAATGGCGTGTCCGGTGGGGTGTGTTTCCACGGCGGCGGCCAGCATGGCATCGACATCCCAATAGAACGCGGCCAAAACCAGAACAGTCATCAAGGTAGCACCGACCAGCATCAGCACGGCTTTGATGATTTGTACCCAAGTGGTGGCCGTCATGCCGCCAAAGGTGACGTAAATCATCATCAGCGAACCCACAATCACCACGGCCACGTTGTAGTCCAGACCAAACAACAGCACGATCAGCTTGCCAGCACCGACCATTTGCGCGATCAGGTACAGGGCAATGATCAGAAGCGAGGCACTGGCCGCCAGAATCCGCATGGGGTTTTGCGACAGGCGAAACGAGGTGACGTCGGCAAAGTTGTAGCGGCCCAGATTGCGCAGGCGCTCTGCAATCAGGAACATCACAACCGGCCAACCGAACATGAAGCCGATGGCGTAAATCATGCCGTCGAAACCGCTGACGTACACCATGCCCGCAATCCCCAGGAAAGAAGCGGCGGACAGATAGTCCCCGGCAATTGCCAGGCCGTTTTGAAAGCCGGTCAAACCGCCACCGGCGGTGTAAAAGTCGGACGTGGTGCGTGTGCGGCGTGCCGCCCACCAGGTGATGCCCATAGTCCCGGCAATAAAGATCAGGAACATGACAATGGCGGAGGTATTGGCCTGGCCGGGGGAGGCCGCCATGGCATTGCCGCTGGCCAGACTGAACAGGCCCAGGCTCAGAAGTAGTCTCTTCATGTCACGTCCTTCATGATTTGAGCCAGCAAGGGGTCATACACCTTATTGGAAATGTAGACGAAGGTGGACACCAGGACGACGGCGCTAATCAGCACAATGGCGGCGCTAAGCACGCCAATGGTCATGGTCATGGAGCCGACAGAGCGGCTGAAAAGTTCGGGGTCAAAGGCCAGGGTCAAGATAAAACCGGCGTACACAATCACGGTCAAGCCGAAAAAAATCAGGCTCATGCGGTTGCGTCTTCTAAGCAGTTCTTGATAGGCAGGGTGCTGAGTTACTGCCGTCACGACAGTATTGGCTGAGCTCATTCTTATGTCTCCTTATGGGGTTTGATGATTCTTGGCATCGAGGCTCTCTAAACACGGCGTGTACAGAGAGTTGGCGCTTGAGGGCGCTCTGTGTACAGCATGTATAGAACGAATCAACTTTTCCCAACAGGCGACTTTGGTCGTAGATGAGGGAGGAGAAGGCTCTGATTTTGGAGCCTTGGTTTAGCTGGGCGGGGCAAATGATGCAGGAGACGCACTGGCACAAGAGCTGGTCTCTTCTGCTCTGAGTGGCTTGCAGAGCTTGAAAAGGGTGTTTTTTGTTAGTTCAAAACAGCGCGTCAGCGGTGGCCAGTTCTTGTTCTGATTCATCACGGCGATCAGCGCCACGTACTTTCAGTATTTCGGACAGCAGCAGATGAGACAGGCTGGCAACGGCCACCGAATTATCAGGCAGCGCTTCAGGCCCAGGCTGGCAGGGCAGGGACCAGCGGCTCTTGGGCCGCTCTTTGTAATCCTGGTCGGTGATCAGCACGATGTCCGCACAGCGTGTTTCCAGGCGTCCGATCAGCTCCGGCATTTGGCTGGGGCGTGGATGCAAATCAAAAACAATCACGACATCCTGGTGCTGGAGGTCGGCCAAGTAGTCTGAGACGGTTTGCCCCGCTCCGGGGATAAGCCGTACGCCCGGCATGAGTTTGGACAAATGCCAGTAAAAATGCCCGGCCAGAAAGTAGTTTGCCCGCAAACCCACCAGCCAAACCTGCCGCGCACGGCTGATGGCTTGACTGGCTTCCTGCAGAACAGAATGGGACAGATGCCGATAGGTATTGCCCAGTTTGCTATAGCTTTCCTGCAAGTGTGAGTGCAAGGCGGCCTCGCCCGGAGATAGCGGCTGGTGGACCGAGGTGAAGGAGTCATCCGTTCTTTCCGTGCGAATCTGCTTGCGTGCCGCTTCGTAGTTGGCGTATTCCAGACGACGGATCAGACGTGTGACAGTGGCATTGGAAACTTGGGCCAGACTGGCGAGTTCCGAGGCGTTGTAGCTGGATAAATCACCCGAGAAATCCAGTGTGAATTGGGCCAGACGTCGTTCGGAAGCGGGGAGATCACTAAGAATGGCGCGTACACGATCAAGAAAAGAGATGTTGCTGGTGTCTGGCATGGTGCGGGGCATAGCCCTGTTTTTTTGATTCAGGAAAAGCGGGTGCGGCGGGGAACCAATTGTGGTTCCTGTGTTCGGGCAGGGAATTTCTAGTCCACATCATACCTGAGTACAAGATGCGTTTAATGTCCCTGAAAACCGTTTAATTTTGACTCTGTTTGACTGCTTGTGATTGATTAATCAGCAGTATTTTTTCCGAAAATGAATTAGCCAATAGCTTTGAAATAATCCTGTGCGGCGATCAGGGCATCTGTAAAGGAACCGTGTACAAACTCCGTGCTGATCGCCACCATCAAGTTCGAGGGCAGGCCAAAGTCTTCGATCAGCGCACCATTGCGATCACGCCAGATCTGGCTGGCCGGGTCCAGCACAACTGGGCTGTAGTGCTCGCGGACGGTGTCCAGAACGGTATCGGCGGTAGAGCGGTAGGTAAAAACAGGCAGGCCCTGGGCTACGGCGTAACCGATTTCAAAAGCGGTGCCGGTATCAATCTCTGCGCCTCGAAAGGGCGTGATATTGGCCAGAACCGCATCGGCTTGGTCCAGCAGACGAATATTGTGGTGGTAGATAGCCGAGGCCTCGATCTCTTCCTGATCAACGGGATGCAAGGGCTTGAAGCCAAAGTCTCGTACCAATTGCTTGTGCAGCTTGGCACGCTCGGTGGCATCGCTGAAAAACACATCAGGACCCGCTAAATAGATACGCTTCATCTTGGCTCCTTGTTGATTCGGGGTGAAGGGAAATCGTGCCGGTTCAGGCTGGGCTGCTGGCCGCTGGGGCAAACCGGAGTTTGTGAGACATGGCTGTTCTGAACCCATAGCAGGCTATTCGTGGTGGCCATCTGAATGATGATATACGATCCCATCAGCCTGAACATGGCGCTGGGTGAAAGGATCTGGCACGGGTTTGCGGTTTGTCGTTTGGCCTGTTGCTCTAGCGTCACGGATGGTGAGGTGCAGTCTTGTCGTAGACAAGACTGGCTTGCAGCACATAAGAAAAAGGGACCGATTCAGGTCCCTTGTTTTCCTTGGCGGTTGCGATCTTCAGTTGGAATTACCGCGTCGATACAGACTTAGCGCAATACCCAGACCTGCCAGCATGCCAGCACAAGCCCGGTTCAACCAACGCATAGCCTTGCCGGAAAGCAGCCGCATGGCGTGATGGCCACCCACGGCGTAGACAGTCATTAAAGCCATATCAATCAGGGCTGTGACCAAGGCCAGTGTGATGTACTGAACGGCAATCGCTTCTTCCGGACGAATGAATTGCGGCAAAAATGCAGAGAAGAACAGCAGCGCTTTAGGGTTGGACAGGGCAACCAGCAAAGATCGCAGAAAAGCCGCGCGACCCGTCCGAACTTTTTCCGTGGGGGTGCCTGTCTGGATAGAGCTGACCGGAGCGTGCCAGAGACCATAGGCCAGATAGAGCAGATACGCCGCACCTATCCATTTCACCACTGTGAAAAGCTGCTCGGAGGCAAGCAGCAGCGCGCCCAGTCCACAGCCGACGGCAGCAATCAGAATCAGGTCCGAGAGCGCCGCACCCGCAATACCGCATGCTGCGATCCGTTTGCCGCCATGTGCACCATTGTTCAAGGCAAGCAGCATGGTGGGGCCCGGCATGATAGTGACGGCCGATACTGCAACGATATACAGAGAAAGGCTGGCTAAATCCACGAAGATTCCTTGGTAAGAGTCTGATTGCAGAAGCATTGAGTGCCTGCACACTCAAGCATGGCGGCGGGTACTTGGGCTGAGGCAATCAGGCGTTGCTTGATCGGCCTACAAAAAAGGCCAGCCTGAATGGCTGGCCCCTTGTGCGTCAAGATATCAAATCAGGCACGGCCTGGTTCGAGTGTTGCCGCAGCGGTAAACAGCACGTCGGTCGAGGAGTTCAAGGCCGTTTCTACCGAGTCTTGTACCACTCCAATCACAAAGCCAACGCCAACCACTTGCATGGCGACATCGTTGGAAATACCGAACATATTGCATGCTAGTGGAATCAGCAGCAAAGAGCCACCAGCAACGCCCGATGCACCGCAAGCGGCAATGGTAGCCACCAGGCTCAGCAGCAGGGCGGTAGGCAGGTCAGCCGGGATTTCCAGTGTGTGCACCGCGGCCAGCGTCAGGACGGTAATCGTAACGGCAGCACCGGCCATATTGATGGTGGCACCCAGTGGAATTGAAACCGAGTAGGTGTCCTTATGCAGGCCCAGGCGCTCGCACAAAGCCATGTTCACAGGGATGTTGGCCGCAGAACTGCGGGTGAAAAAGGCTGTGATACCGCTTTCACGCAGGCAGGTGAATACCAGCGGGTAGGGGTTGCGACGAAGCTTGGCAAACACGATCAAGGGGTTGACGACCAGAGCCACCACCAGCATGCAGCCTACCAGCACAATCAGCAGCAGCCCGTATTGGCGCAGCGCATCAAAGCCCGATTCAGCAATAGTGACTGCCACCAGACCAAAAATACCCAGCGGCGCAAAGCGAATGACCAGGCGCACCAAGGACGACACGGCATTGGCCATATCGGTCAGCAGGTCGCGAGAACCTTGCGAGCCGTGTTTCAGCGCCAGACCCAGAGCAATAGCCCAGGCCAAAATGCCCATGTAGTTGGCATTGAGCAAGGCATCAACCGGGTTCACCACAATGCTGGTCAGCAGATCCAGCAATACCTCAACGATATTGCCAGGAGGGTTCAAGGTGGCATCGGCCAGATCCAGCTTGAGCTTGACGGGGAAGGCGAAGCTGGCGATCACGGCAATCAGTGCAGCCAGGAAGGTGCCCAGCACGTACAAGAGCAAAATAGGACCCATGCGGGTGGAGGACTGGGCTTTTTGGTTGGCAATGGAAGACATCACCAGAACAAACACCAGAATCGGCGCAACCGACTTCAAGGCAGAGACAAATAATTGGCCCAGCAGGGCGATCGAGTGCGCGGCATCGGGAGCAAAGCGTCCCAGCAAAATACCGGCGATCAAACCGATCACAATTTGAGTAACAAGACTGCCGTGCAGGATAAAGCCTAATGGGCCTCTGGCTTGGTTGGCGGGATGGGCCATGAAAAGCGACTCCAAACAAATGGGTAGGCGTGAAGTACGTGAAAAACGCTCTGGCGAGGACTCAGCCAGAGCGCGGAAGAGGGTTATTCTAGCACCAGGAGCTATACATTTTGTAGCCGATGTGATATGGTTGCTAATCCACATGGGGTCGACATGGCTTCGACGTGGGTCAAGAAGCAGATCAGGGCGTGTCGAGCACCAGTACGCTCGTAAATCCACTGGAAAACTACAAACGCCAACGACGAGCGTTTCGCTCTAGCCGCTTAAGGCTGGGCCACTGCACTAATTTGTCTTTGGGTTAGGTAGGGCAACCTACAGCAGTGTTATTTACAAAGAATCGAATCGGCCTGCGCCACGAAGTCCGGTTCTAAAACTTAGTGGATCGCCAAGGAAAGGCCTGTCAATTGGCACAGTCCAAGGTTAAAACTTAAAATTAATTGACTACACATGTAGAACTGTCTGTGGACGGCTTGCGGACGGGGGTTCAATTCCCCCCGACTCCACCAAGATATCCCAAGGAACCCAACAGCTTAACGGCTGTTGGGTTTTTTGTTTTCTGCTTGCTCAACAAGGCTTCAGCGTCATAATGATCCCTTCGTTTTATGGACAAAAGGAGATCGACATGTCTCGTTGGGTGTTCTATTCCGCGCCAGGTACCTGCGCGCTTGCAACTCATATTGCGCTGCATGAAGCAGGGGCTGACTTTGATGTGGTCAAGCTTGATTTTGGTGCGAATCAACAGCAAAGCCCGGAGTTTCTGCGCGTCAATCCCAAAGGGCGTGTGCCGGCACTGGTGACAGAGCAGGGGGCTTTGACGGAAACCCCGGCCTTGCTGGCTTTTGTGGCACAGAGCTTTCCGGATGCCAAGCTGGCGCCTGTGAATGATCCTTTTGCATTCGCCCGTATGCAGGAGCTGCATAGCTATCTGGCGTCCACGGTGCATGTGGCCCACGCACATAAGCGCCGTGGTTCCCGTTGGGCAGATGATCCAGCGGCCGAAGAAGCCATGCGCGCCAAGGTGCCGCAAAACATGACGGTTTGTGCGGCTTATCTGGAATCCTTGATTGTGGGTCCCTGGGTGTTGGGCGAGCAGTTCAGCGTGGCTGATGCTTATCTGTACACAGTAGGTGGTTGGCTGGAGGGAGATGCAGTCGATATGAGTCAATTTCCCAAACTAAGTGCTTATCTGGAGCGCGTAGGGGCGCGTGAAGCTGTGCGCAAGGCTGTTGCCGAGGCGGCTGCTTGAGTGCAGCCGTCACCCTTGCGGGCATTGGCTTAACTCAGCACATAAAAAATAGACGCAAGGATATTTATTGCTGGGGAACAGGTGATCTACGCTTTGTTCTCCTGCTCCCGTTTGTCTACTGCCACCGCCTGCATCGCACAGCCAATGAAATGATCTCCCTGGCTGATTAATGCTGCTGATGCCGCCTCCACATCCCGAGCCTCCTTATTCTGGCTCAGCTTGGTTTTGCCGATCAGCCGAGTGATCTCAATTTCAATGCCGACAATGGCTTTCAGCATGGCGTCGATATAGTCCTTAGGGCCATCTGTCATCTTCCAGGGTACGGGCTGGCTGGCTTCGTGGATGCGGGTCAAACGTGCCACGGCCCCGCGCACATAGCGTTCTTCATCGCGTATTCTTGCTCGCCCATAGGCGTGTGCCACGATGTAGTTCCAGGACGGAACTTGCTTGTGTGTTTCCAATTTGCTTGGGAACCACTGTGGGGAGATGTAGGCGTCTCCTGCACGGAATATCACCATCACTTCGTCACCGTTTTCCAGGTCTTGCCAGACGGGATTGTTTCTGGCGACGTGGCAGTGCAGTACTCCTTGTGCACCTTCCTGGGGATGCAGCATGAAGGGCAGGTGATTCGCGCTTAGTCCGCTTTTGCCATGGGCGACCAGAATGCCCAGGGGATGCTGGGCGATCAGCTCGTGCAGTGATTCAGGGCGGGATTCATTGAAGTGAGCGGGGATATACATCGTTGTCTTTCTTGGCTTGGGGTTCAGGGACGATGTGTCTATTATTGGTCTATTCTGGATCATTGATCTGTACCAGTTTGGCGCTATTTTTATGGACCACAATTCATGTCTCGTACTGCTCATAATCCAAAGATTCCTTCCCTTGGCGAACTGGACCGAAGTGCAGGGGGCCTGGGCCGTCAGTTGGCGCAGAAGTTGCGCGAAGCAGTAAAAAACGGTGCGCTCAAGCCGGGTGAGTCCTTGCCCTCCACACGAGCCTTGGCAGCGTCTTTGGGTGTCGCCCGTGGCACGGTCGTAGAGGCTTTCGAGCAACTGATTGCCGAAGGCTTTCTGGAGTCCTCGCCGGGCGTGGGCACTTACATCGCTCACTCGCTGGCCAATCCCGAAACAAGGCCGAAGAAACGCAGGACGGCATCGCTGCCTGCCCAGCCTGCACCACTTGCCGCCCAGCCATTCAATACGGTTGCGGCTCAATTTCAGCCTTTACCCTCTGCCCCGTTTGCCGTGTCGATCCCCTTGGGTGCCGCCGCGCCAGGCCCCATCTGGCGACGCTTGGGGAATCGCTTGCGGGCCCATGGTCAGGGCGCGCCGGGTGGTTATGGGGACCCTCAAGGCGCCTTGCCATTACGAGAGGCTATTGCAGAGTACGTGCGCCGGTCACGCTCGGTGCGCTGCGAGGCGGAGCAGGTCATTGTGACGACGGGTACACAGCAGGGCTTGTTTCTGGCTTGTCTGGTGTTGATGGGCAGGCAGGATTTTGCCTGGGTGGAGAACCCCGCCTATCCCGGTATTACCGCGATCTTGAATACGATAGGTTCGCCGGAACGTATGGTTCGTGTACCGGTGGATGAAGAGGGGCTGGATGTGGCTGCGGGCATACGTTTGCAAGCAGATGCGCGGCTTGCCTTTGTCACTCCCTCGCATCAATATCCTTTGGGCATGCCCATGAGCATGGCGCGGCGCAATGCCTTGTTGGCCTGGGCACGCGATAGGTCCGCCTGGATTGTCGAAGATGATTACGATAGCGAGTTCCGCTACAGTGGCCATCCCTTTCCTTCCCTGCAGGGTCTGGACCCGGAGCGGGTGATCTATCTGGGAACCTTCAGCAAGGTGTTGTTTCCCTCGCTGCGTCTGGGTTATGCGATTGTGCCGCCGCAGTTGGTCCAGGCATTTTGCGGAGCGCGCGTTCTGCTGGATCGGCACCCGCCCAGTGCAGACCAGCATGTCTTGGCCAGCTTTATTTCAGAGGGGCATCTGGAGCGCCATATTCGGCGTATGCGCGGGATCTACACCCAATGTCGTAACCACCTTTTTGAGATTGTGCGCGAGGCTTTGCCCAGTGATTTGGCCAGCTTGCAGCCAAGCGATCAAGGCATGCATTCCGTCTTGTGGCTGACCTCGCCGGTTGATGATGTGGTGGTGGCGCAGCGAGCCATGAAGGAAGGCGTGGCAGTGCGTCCCGTCTCACCCATGTATCACGCTGGGCAGGGACCTTCGGGACTGATTCTGGGTTTGAGCGCATTCAGTCCCGAGCAAATGAGGGAAGCGGCGCAGAAGCTGGCGCGCATTATTTCTGAGCTTGCCCGACCTTCCAGAACCAAACGAAAGTCCTGAGTGCTGTTCTCGACAAGTCTGTGGCAAGAGTCGGCGTGAATCAGACTTCTGCCATCTTCCTGAAGTGGAAAACTTCACCCATTGTTTCCCCGTACGGGCCTCAAAGAGCTGTTCAAGAAGGCGCCGGCAGCAATGAGCTGCGGGTCGCTTCTTGAAGGGCCCTACCCATATTGCGCAAGGTGTCGGAGCGGATAGCCGCATGTTGCCAATACAAAGGCACATCCAGCCACAGGCCGGGGGCGACTAAAGCCAGCTCTTCGGCGGCCAGGGCATCGCTGACCATGGAGTCGGGTGCCAGACACCATCCCAGGCCCAAAGCCGCTGCTTTCACAAAGCCGGTGGAGGTGGGCAGGTAGTGGATGGGAGGGGCTACGGAGTCATTCGTGATTTGGCGTATAAAGCGCCACTGCAATTCGTCCTTGCGGTTAAAGACGATCATGGGGGCTTGAGCCAGGGTTTCTGCGTCTATTCCCAATCCAAAATGGCGGGCCACAAACTCGGGAGAAGCAATGGCCTGATAGCGCATGATGCCCAAGGCCTGCACCTCGCAGCCTTGAAGGGGGGCAGGTTCGGCAGTGACCGCGCCCAGCACGGAGCCATTGCGTATCAATTCCAGTGTGTGGTCCTGGTCATCCACGCGCACATCAAACAGGTAGCCATATTCCTGACTTAGCCGGGACAAGGCTTTCAGAAACCAGGTGTCCAGCGAGTCACTATTGACCGCAATGGCGATAGGCCGTCGTGGGCCATTTTGCTCTGGCAGGAAGTCTGCGACGGCCTCGGCTTCCAGAACCTGCATGGGCCGTACACGACGCAGCAGCAACTCTCCCGCCGGTGTTGGACGACAAGGCGGCTGGCGCAGGACCAGCACTTGCCCCAGTCTGTCCTCCAGCGCTTTGATACGCTGCGAGATGGCTGAGGTGGTGATGTACAGCTTGCGCCCGGCTGCTTCAAAACTGCCTTCTTCCAGGACGGCCGTAAATGCTCGTAGTTGTGGGTGCAGCAGATCCATAATTGGCTTGTTTGATTAATTATTCTTAATTAAGTGAAGAATAATTAGCTTTTCTTAAACCGTAAATGACAGCACCATAACGCAGTTTTTCAATTCTGTGGATGGCTGGCATGTTCTTCTCTGTTGTTGCAACTGGCTTTCTGACGGGGGCGGGCCTGATCATGGCTATCGGCACTCAAAATGCCTTTGTGTTGCGACAGGGCTTGGAGCGCAGTCATGTGGGGCTGGTGGTGGCAATCTGCGCGCTGGCCGACATTGTCCTGATTCTGGGGGGCGTGGCTGGCATTGGTACGTTGGTACAGGAATGGCCTGGTTTGCTGCAAGTTCTGCGCTTTGGTGGCGCGGCTTTTCTGGCCTGGTATGGGCTGCTGGCCGCGCAGCGGGCCTGGACGGGTAAAGGAAGCCTGATGGCCGGGCAGGGGAGCGAGCGCAATCGACGCCGTATCTTGCTGACCTGTCTGGCGTTCACCTTTTTGAACCCCCACGTCTATCTGGATACGATGGTGCTGTTGGGCAGTCTGTCCACGCCTTATCCCGGTAACTTGCAGTGGGCATTTGCTTTGGGGGCCTGTGCGGCCAGTGCCAGCTGGTTTCTGGCCTTGGGCTATGGGGCGCGGTTGCTGCAACCTGTGTTTCGTCAGCCGTTGGCCTGGCGTGTACTGGATGGCAGCATCGCTGTTTTCATGCTGGCTTTGTGTGCTTTATTGCTGTTGAGGCCTTTGCATTAAGCCTTGGACTCCTTGGAGATTTTCTGTGGATGCGATTGCTGCCTGGATAACAGCCCGCTGCACAGACTACAGAAAGACAGTTTTTTTGAATCAAAAGATAACTGTCTGAACTTTAGAGCGGCTTTCTGAAATTAAATAGGCTTTAGGGAAGAGCTCGTACCTAATGAAGTCTTGGTTTTTGAACCTTCAATCAGGAGAAAACTATGAATGTCGTGAAGATGCTTGCCTCTGCTGCCTTGATCAGTAGCCTGGCTGCACCAGCGTTGGCGCAGGATGTGAAGCGCCATCCTATTCCCAATTCGGATTTCCCGATTCTGACGGCAGTGGAAGTGCCTGCCGGTAAAACCACGGTGTACTTGAGCGGTACTGTTCCCGCTGTGCGCGACAAGTCGGCTGATGCGGCCAGCACGGCAGCCTACGGCAATATGCAGCAGCAAACCGAATCCATCATGGAGCAGATCAAGGCTCAGTTGGAAGGGATGGGCATGTCGGTAGGGGACATTATCAAGATGCAGGCCTTCCTGGTTGCTCCGGAGGGTGGCAAGTTGGATTTTGACGGCTTCATGGCAGGCTATTCCAAGTACTTTGGAACCAAGGAGCAGCCAAATCTGCCTGTGCGATCAGCCATGGCGGTCCAGGCTCTGGTGAACCCAGGCTGGCTGGTCGAGCTGGAGGTGACGGCCGTGCGACCTTGATCGCCGCCAGATTTTTCTTGAAAAGGATGTGTTGTGATCTCTATTCGTCCGGTTCAGGCGCAGGAATGGCGTCTGTATCAAGCATTGCGTCTTGGCGCCTTGCGTGATTGTCCCGATGCATTTGGGAGTACCTATGCCGTGGAGTCCACACATCCTGAGCATTTCTGGCAGGAGCGGATTCAAGCTGCTTGTGCGTCCGAGACGGACCGCGTCTTGTTCGCTGAAAAAGAGGGGCAGGCTTGCGGCCTGGTCTGGTGCAAGTTGTCTGCCTCAGAGCCCGTTCTGGCCGATATTTATCAGATGTGGGTGGCGCCGTCGGCGCGAGGTTTGCGAGCGGGTTTTGCTCTGCTGGATACCGCAGTGCAATGGGCAAAAAGCAGGCAAGCAGCCTGTGTTCGCTTAGGCGTGACCCTGACGAATGAAGCAGCCGTCCGGCTGTATGAGAGTTACGGCTTTGTGCCCAGCGGAGAGCCCGAGCCTTTGCGTGAGGGTTCGTCCTTGATGTCGCAGACCTTGGTGCTGGATTTAGCAGACTGAAGCCCAGCAGATACAGACAGCCCCTTGTTGAATCTGATAACAAGGGGCTGTTTTTATGCCTTGCCGGATCTGTTGAGCAGACAAGGCATAAGGTCTGGATTAGTCCAGGTTCAAGGCTTGGCGCAGCTTGTGGATTTCCGCTTGCCAGACCTCTTGCAAGCCAGGCTTTTGATGCTTGGGCTTGCGTGCCAGATCAGCCTCCAGTTTGCTTTCCAGTTCAATCAGTTGTTCCAGCAATGTGTCGTCGCTGGAGGGGGCTGATTGAGCCCTTGTTGTGCTTCCTGTGCCCGGGCTGAGGATGGGTGAGGATTCCTCTGGCTGACCTGTCTGGACCAGAGCAGCATACAACTGCGTCAAGTCCTGCATTTCCGTCAAGGAACCCTCGTCCACCAGCCAGAAGCGATTGCAGCTTTTCTCCAGCAGCTCCCGGTCATGGGTGACCAGGATAAAACCGCCTTTGAATTCGCACAGTTCCTCTGCCAGTTCTTCCTTGCCGTCCAGGTCCAGGTGGTTGGTTGGCTCGTCCAGAAAGAGCAGATGATAGTTGGCCAGCGACAGGGCAATAAACATCAGCCGAGCACGCTCGCCACCACTCAAGCTATTCACTTTCTGTGCATGCCGCAGATAAGGAAAACCGGCACTGATCAGCGCCATTTTCCTGACATCGTCCGGCAAGGGCGAAAAGTCCTGCAAGGCATGCAGCAAGGTCTTGGAACCATCCAGTTGCTGTTGGTCCTGGTCGTAATAACCAATGCGGCATTGCGGGTGAAACTTCAGCCCGTCCATGTCCACCTCGTCCTGCCGGTATTGCCATAGCTGACGCAATAAAGAGGATTTACCGCAACCATTGCGACCGACCAATCCGATGTGATCCCCGCTGCGCACCTGCAGGCCATGGGCTTGAAAGAGAGCAGGCAGGTTCTGTGCCGGGCTGACGACCATATCTGCAATATCCAGTAGGCGATCTGCCTTCATGTCCAGGCCATGCAACTGCAAGGTCCAGGGTGTGCCATCCGTCAGATCGGTCTGGTTTTCGCGCAGTTTGGACAGGCGCTTTTCCATGCTTTGGGCTTTGCGGGAAAAGGTCTCGTTGTCGTAGACCTGTCCCCAGATAGCCAAGCGTTTTGCGCTTTGTTCGATGCGATCAATTTCCTTTTGCTCGCCTTGATGACGACGCAAATCCGCCTCGTCTCGATTGCGCAACGCTTCACGCGCAGCCGAGCAGGGTAGAGAGAAAAAAGACAGCGTACGATCGCGCAAAATAATGGTGCTGTTGCACACGCGATCCAGCAAGCGCTGGTCGTGAGAGACCAGCAAAAATGTGCCGCGCCAATTGCTTAGAAAGCTTTCCAGCCAAAGCAGGGAAGGCAGGTCCAGGTGGTTGCTGGGTTCGTCCAGCAAGAGCAGATCAGGCTGGGTAATCAAGGCCCGTGCCAGCAGCAGGCGAGTGTACTGCCCACCACTTAAGGCACTGACCCGGGTATGCCAGTCCTGTTCCTGAAAGCCCATCTCGCCAAGCAAGCTTTCTGCGCGCCAGGCATCCGTATCGTGCTGCTCTGCGGGCAGGGCAGCCAGTACGGCGTTCAGCAAACTCAAGGCGTGCAGATCCGCTGGCAGGTATTGCTCAACACGCGCCAGAATGCAGTGGTTTGCTAGTGAAATACTGCCTTGCCTGGGCGTCAGTTCGCCGCACAGCAGGCTGATTAAGGTGCTTTTGCCACAACCGTTGTGGCCTATAAGTCCAACTCGATCTCCGGCCTTGATAGTGAAGGCAATTTCTTTGAATAAAGGACCGGAAAGGGTTTCGTAAGAGAGTGAGTGGACTGACAGTAAAGTACTCATGACATGCTCAAGTTTTTTGGGTGCGCGGGTACAGCGCATCCTCGTCAATAGAAGCTGACGATAATTCTTGAGGCCTGAGTGAAGTCCTTCAGTAAGTTATTGCTTCGCTCAAGTCTAGATTATCGCGCTGCGAAATCGAAAACTTGAGCCGTTCTCTATACCAAAGAAGAGTGCATAAATGAATGTGCACATAGGTGTAGGATCTCCTCTTAATCAATGGGTTAGCCATGCTTGAAGCGGGTACAAAAGACTTGTTGAATCAACAAGCTTGTGGCCTCAGGGCAGGGTAAGGACTGGTTGTGCCTGGGAAAGAAAGACGGGCATGAAACACCGTTCGTTCCGACAAAACCGCAAGAGTGTGATTGTAATCAGGATGTAGAACGGTAGAAAACTCAGGCGTTGGTTTTTGGAGGGATGTGTAGCATTCAAGATGCATTGTCCCTGTAGTAGCAGGGGTGTGGCCTGACGGGTGTGCCACTGGATACTGTGCCTTCAACTGGCCGCAAGGAACTGATTTTTAGACTGTTTTTCGTTATTCAGGCACCTGCTTGCAAGCTTCTGGATGGTTTGTTCCGCAGTAAAAAAAGTAGAACTATTACCATTTTAAAAATAGAGTATGGCCATAATCTATCCTTGCTTTCCCAGGAAAGCTGTGCAAGGATAGCTGCCATCCATAATCTATTTACGCGGGCAGCGACGCGTACTCACACACTTTCTGGAGAGTATTCGGATGAGCCTTACAGCACCTGTCTATCTTGAGGATCTGGCCCTGGGAATGGAGTTTCGCAGCGCAGAACATGCTCTGGATGAAGCGCAAATTGTCAGCTTTGCCCGCCAGTTCGATCCGCAGCCTTTCCATCTGGATGCAGAGGCGGCCAAGGGCACGTTCTTTCAGGGGCTGGCCGCCAGTGGATGGCATACCGCCGCCATTACCATGAGGCTTTTGGTGGACAGCCTGGTATTCAGTCAGGGGATTATTGGTGCAGGTGGGCAAATCGATTGGCCACGGGCTACGCGCCCTGGCGATGTCTTGCATGTGCTCAGTAAAATCATCGACATTCAGCTCTCCCGCTCCAAAGCGGACAGGGGCATGGTGGTGGTGGAGTCTCACACCCTGAATCAGAACAATGAAGTGTGCCAGCGCCTGATTGCCAAGCTGATTGCCTTTCGTCGTCCGGAGGTTTGAATGGGGCGTGTCTCGCGTGAGCAGGCCGAACGCAACCGCGAGCGTGTGCTGGAGACGGCTTGCCGACTGTTTCGCAAACATGGAGTGGAAGGGGTCTCGATCGGGGACATCATGAAAGAGGCGGGCTTGACGGCAGGCGCTTTCTACAAGCAGTTTGTCTCCAAGGAGGCTTTGATTGACGAGGCCTCCCGATTTGCTTTTACCCAGTCTTCCGAATCCTGGGAGCGTATCAACCAGCGCTATGAACAGGACGCCGTGCAAGGGTTTCAAGCCTTGATGCGGCGATATTTCAAGCATCGCCCTCAAACCCAAAGCTGCCCGATCCTGGCCTTTTCTTCCCTGGCCAGCGGCCTGCCTGCGGATGCGCAGACCACGGCAATTTACAGCGAAGGCGTAGAGAGCTTGTTTGAGCAGTTTCGCGGCGTTGCCCTGCAAGCGTGTGCCGAGCAGACCGAAGAGCAAGTCATGCTCTTGTTTGCCGCCATGTTGGGGACAGGGATGATCAGTCGGGCCATGGGCGATACCGCGTTTACGCAAAGTATGCAGGCTGCGGTATTGGCCGCATTGCCTGGCAGTGAGTCCGATTAGCACGATTAGCCTATCGATAATGGCGACAAGAGCTTGCGTATCAGGCTTGTTCGGGCAGTTGTGCCACCACCTTGATTTCAAACTGAAAACCCGACAGCCAAGGCACCCCTACGCCTGTCAGTGCCGGGTAAGGCGCATCCCCCCAGTAGTCCGGCAGAACCTTCCACAGGGTTTCCAGATTGGCTTCCGGGTTCACCAAAAACAGCGTCACATCCAGCACATGAGCAAAGCTGCAACCTGCTGCGGCCAGCACGGTATTGAGGTTCTCAAAGGCCAGGCGTATTTGCTGTTCCAGGTCCGGCTCGGGTGAGCCGTCTTCGCGGCTGCCGACTTGGCCAGAAATAAACAAAAAGCCATTGGAACGAATCGCCGGTGAGTAGTGACCGCGCTCATACAAGGCTTGGCGTTCGGTGGGGAAGACGGCTTGGCGTAAGGTAGTCATCATGCTTTCCAGTGCCTGCTGGGCAGGTGAAGTTCATTGAGTTATGCACTGTAGGTCTTGTGCGTGGACAGATAAACGCTAGATGGCAGACAACACTATTTCTATAATCAAAACAATCACTGCAACCGATTGGAGACAATACGTGGACCGTTTCGAAGCGATGCATACCTTTGCCAAGGTGGTGGAAACGGGCAGCTTTACCAAGGCGGCCCAAGCTTTGCATCTGAGCCGAACCCGGGCCACGCATCTGGTGCAGCAATTGGAGGCACGCTTGCAGGTGAGCTTGCTGCATCGCACGACGCGCAAGGTCAGTGTGACCAGCGCTGGGGCACTTTATTTTGAGCGTGTGGTGCAATTGCTGGCCGATCTGGAAGACAGTGAGCGGGATCTGGCCCAAGCCTTGGCTTCGCCCAGTGGCCGCTTGCGGGTAGATGTGCCCAGCCCTTTAGCCAGCCGTGTGCTGGTGCCTGCCTTGCCGTCGTTCTACGCACGCTACCCGGATATTCAGCTGGATATGGGCGTAGGCGACAAGACGGTAGATCTGCTCGATGAAAGCATGGACTGTGTGGTTCGAGGTGGTCAGATTCAGGACCAGTCCTTGATCGCCAAGCGGGTGGGGGCGCTGCATCTGTCCATCTATGCAGCACCCTTGTATCTGGAGCGGTTTGGTACCGTTGTGCATCCTGAAGAGTTGGACGGGTCTGCACATCGAATGGTGGGGTACCTGTGGGAGCATCAGAACAAACCGTTTCCTTATGCCTTGCGTCGCGATAAAGAACGGGTTTCTTTGCCAGGCCGTTATGGCTTGGCCGTGAATGATGGCAACGCCTATCTGGCAGCGGGTGAAGCGGGTTTGGGGCTGGTTTGCCTGCCGGCGTATTTGGCCAAGGAAGCGGTGCAAGCAGGGCGCCTGATCGCGTTATTCCCGGATTGGACGATGGACCCTATGCCCTTGTATGTGGCTTTTCATCGCAGCAAACATACGAATGTTCGGCTGCGTGTCTTTATTGATTGGGTTGCGGAGCAATTGACTCAAGTATCTTGAGTGCCAGAAAAAAAGCCAAGGAGAATGAATCCTTGGCTTTTTTCATTGAGTCCGATTTTTATTCAGCTTCGGCGCTGTCTACGACTGGAATGGTCGCCTGGGCAAACTCAGGCCGTTCTGTACCGTGCTTGATACGGTAGTCTTTCAGGAACTTGGCGATGCGGTTGATGGCCTCGCGCAGGTCCGGCTCGTGGGGCAGAAACACCATGCGGAAGTGATCCGGATGAGGCCAATTAAAGCCCGTGCCTTGCACCAGCATCACGCGGGTGGCTTCCAGCAGTTGCAGGAAGAATTGGCGGTCGTCCTTGATGGGATAAACCTCGGGATCCAGACGCGGGAACATGTACAGGGCAGCGTGGGGCATGACGCAGCTGACCCCGGGAATCGCGGTGATCAGCTCGTAAGCCAGATCGCGCTGACGGCGCAGGCGTCCGCCTTCGCATACCAGATCGTTAATGCTTTGATAGCCACCCAAGGCGGTCTGAATGGCCCATTGGCCGGGCACGTTCGCGCACAGCTTCATATTGGCCAGCATGCTCAGGCCTTCGATGTAGTCGGCACCGGCTTTCTTGTCGCCCGAAATCACCAGCCAGCCTGCGCGGTAACCACATGCGCGGTAGCTCTTGGACAGGGAGTTGAAGGTCAGGGTCAGTACGTCGTTGGACAGGCTGGCCATGGCGGTGTGCTTCATGTCGTCGAACAGGACCTTGTCGTAGACCTCGTCGGCTAGCAGCACCAGATTGAATTCGCGAGCAATATCGACCAGAGCTCGCAGCACCGAGTCGGGGTAGAGCACGCCGGTGGGGTTGTTCGGGTTGATGACAACCAGGCCCTTGGTGCGTGGGGTGATCTTGGAGCGGATATCGTCCAGGTCCGGAATCCAGCCTTTGGATTCGTCACACAAGTAGTGCACGGGTGTACCGCCGGACAGGCTGGTTACAGCCGTCCACAGCGGATAGTCGGGCATGGGCAGGAGCAGTTCGTCACCGTCGTCCAGCAGGGCGTTGGTGGCCATTGCAATCAGCTCAGAGGCGCCATTGCCCAGGTAAATATCTTCCAGCGTCACGCCCTTGATCCCTTGTTCCTGGGTGTAGTGCATGACGGCTTTGCGCGCGGCAAAAATACCTTTGCTATCCGAGTAGCCCGAAGAGTTGGGCAGGTTGCGGATCATGTCGAGCTGGATTTCTTCCGGGGCGTCAAAACCGAATACCGCCAAGTTGCCGATATTGAGCTTGATCAGTTGCTGGCCCTCGTCTTCCATTTGTTTGGCCCGGTCCATGATGGGGCCGCGAATATCGTACAAAACATTCGCCAATTTGCTCGATTTCTTGATGCTATTCATGATGCTGGTAATCGGATTCCATGTGTGCTGCTGATGAACGGTGCAGGGCTGATGCCTGACCAGCCTTATACCTTACCGCATGCGTGGGCCTGTCTTGTAAGCATCAAGCTTAAAATGTGGCATTGTCGAATTTTGGCGACACTCTTTTGTCGAAAAAACGGCTGTCTTTGTCGATAGGCTCCTTACTACCTGGACATATTCCGCTTTATGGATTGGATTGGCATGATGTGAAATCAGCCCTCCTTTATTTTTCTTGTTTTTGAAGCGCTCTGATATTAAGATTCGACATCAAATCATTTGATGTCGAACTATGAAACTGGAAGCGAAATATCGGGCCTTGCTCTCGCACGCAGAGCAGCAAAAGGGCGTCAACGTTCAGGGCATGTCCCTGTGTTTTCAGCTCCTGTCCTTGTCTGCCCGTATTGATCGGGACTGCGCCGCCTTGTTGGCGCCCCATGGCTTGAGTGAGGCCCGTTTTGTACTTTTGTTCCTGCTGGAGGAAGCACCCGACGGGATGCCTTCCCACATCCTGGCTGAACGGGCAGGCGTGACGCGGGCGACTGTCACAACTCTGGTGGATGGGCTGCTGAAAGCGGGCTTGGTGCAGCGTTTTGCGGCTCAGACCGATCGGCGTTCTGTCATGGTGAAACTCAGCCCTCAGGGGGCGGAGTTGGCCAGGACGCTGGTAGGAACTCACGCCCAGTGGATAGGCGAATTGTTCCGGCATTTGTCCGAGGCGGAGTGCACCCAGCTTAGCGCCTTGTTGAACAAAGCCGCTGGTGGAGAAGACGCGTCATGAGTATCGAGAACCGCAAGGCTTATGCCAAGGTCGCGGATATACCGGCTGATATTTTGCTGGCTCTGTCCAAAGGGGAAATCCAGGGTCTTACTCTGACCGAGTCCTTGGCCATCGATCAGCGCGTGCTGGTGGCGACCGTATTTCCGGATTTGGATGAGCAGGGTGCACAGCACATCGACACCCTGGCCCAATTGGGCATTCTCAAGCGCATGAAAGCCATTGGGGAATATTTGCTGGACACGTATGGCGAGATGGCCTGGACGCGCTGTTCGGATCACCCGGCTGATGTGGTGCGGGGCTGGGCCTGCTTTATGGTGGGAGCCCGTGCATCCTTAAGTGTGCCTCAGCGCCTGGAGGTACTGCGCCCTTTGGCTGATGATGCGCATTTTGGTGTGCGTGAATGGTCCTGGATGGCGGTACGTCCTCATTTGGTGGCCGAGCTGGATGCGTCGATTCAGAGCTTGCAGCAGTGGGCGCGCTCAGACTCGGAATATCTGCGTCGCTTTGCGTGTGAGGCTTTGCGCCCTCGGGGAGTGTGGTGCGCACATATTGCCATCCTGAAAAAAGAACCGGAACGCATGTTGCCGATTCTTGAGCTCTTGTATCGGGATGGCAGTGTGTATGTGCAGGACTCGGTAGCCAATTTCTTGAATGATGCGGCCAAGGATCAGCCGCAGTGGGTGCATGATCTATGTGCCCAATGGCAGATGCAAGCGCCGGATAATGCTGCTGTGCAGCGCCTGTGTCGACGGGCGCTGCGCAGCGTGTCTTGATGCTCCGGTTCCAGTCCGGGAATCAGGAGGCGCGCAAGGTAATCAAGGTGATTTCTGAGGCGCGCCCCAGTCGCAGCGGGAAGCCCGCCCACAGTCCGGCACCGTAGCTGACGTACAACTGCATATCCCCTACTTGATACAGTCCACCCACATAGCCATCATTGGCCATCTGCACGATCTTGTGCATGCCCACAATATGGCCGCCATGGGTATGGCCCGACAACTGCAAGGCCGTGCCGGCCGCTGCGCTTTCCTTGGCGGTGTCAGGGCGGTGGGCCAACATGATGATGGGCATGCCAGCAGGGATCCCGGCGACTGCTGCAGCTACATCGGGCATGGGTTGCCCATGCACGGCTGCCGACTTGTCAGTAATGCCAGCCAAAGCAAAAGCAGCATCGTCTTGTTCAATAATGCTGTGCTCGTTCAGAAGCATACGTAGCCCAAGGCTGTTGAAGTGCTCTATCCAGGGCTGGTACTGGGTGTAGTACTCGTGGTTGCCTGCAATCACCCACACCCCTTGCGGGGCAGACAGGGCTTGCAAGGGGGCGACGTCATCGCGGCGCGCTTTCACCGTGCCATCGACCAGATCACCAGTAATGACGATCAGGTCCGGTTTCAAAGCCTGTGTTTTATCAACAATGGCTTGTATCCAGGGGCCTTGCAGCAGACGACTGGCGTGCAGATCAGTCAGTTGCACCAGCTTGAAACCATCCAGCTTGGGGGACAGGCCCTTGACCTTTACTTCGATGGACTTGAGCTCGGGGACTTGCACTGCCTGCCAGACACCCAGTGCGGACAGGCTGACCGCTGCGATGCCCAGCATGCCCCGCAAGGTAGAGGAGCGCAACAGAAGCAGCCCGGCTGGCTTGTACAGAACGCGCATCAGTAAACCTGCCAGATCGGTGATCAAGGTAAAGCAGGCGGCCAGCAGGACTGCCCCGAAAGCCCAGCCCAGGACCATGATGACTTGTGCGGGAATTTCCGGTGAGGCCCGTGAGCCCCAGAACAGCGCTACGGTGTAGTGGTGGAAGGTGGCGGCGACGGCCAAGATGCTGAGCAGCCATTTGATCCAGGGTTTGATCTTCAGCGGTTTGATCAGTCGCCAGGCGACATAAAGGGCAAAAACGAGGGCAGCGACTTGAAACACGAAATCATTCCAAAAAGAAACGGGGAGCCCGCGCTTGAGCAGGCGATAAAGCGTGCCCAGTATAGAGCGAGGAAGTGGGCATGATGTCAGCGCTCATCAGACAGTTACAGCTCCGTCACGAAAAAAGGTGGACATGCTTGATTACGTTTTGAGAGATTGCTTCGCACATCAAGTCATTAAAACTTCTAGGCTTTTTCCCAAGGGCACCCCAGTGGAACGGGGTTTTCGTTTGATTTGATTGGAGGACATATGGTGACTAAAAAATCCGCAGCCAAAACCAATCAGGATGCCGTGGGGCAAGGCGGGGAGTTACATCAGTTTGGCCATGCTGAGTTGACGACCAATCATGGCGTACCGATATCGGACAATCAGAATTCCTTGCGTTTCGGGGCGCGTGGCCCGACCTTGTTGGAAGATTTTGTCCTGCGCGAGAAAATATTCCATTTCGACCATGAACGTATACCGGAGCGCATTGTTCATGCTCGCGGCACAGGAGCACATGGTTATTTTGAATGCACGCAAGCAATCCCGGAGTTGACCCAGGCCTGTGTATTTCAAAAGGAAGGACATCGGGTGCCGGTGTTCTGTCGTTTCTCAACGGTAGCCGGCTCTAAAGGCTCCAAAGACACACCACGCGACGTGCGTGGTTTCGCGGTCAAGTTCTATACCGAGCAAGGCAACTGGGATCTGGTGGGCAACAATATGCCCGTTTTTTTTATCCAGGACGCCATCAAGTTCCCGGATCTGATCCATGCCGTCAAACCCGAGGCGGACCGGGGCTTTCCCCAGGCAGCGTCAGCCCATGACACATTCTGGGATTTTGTCTCCCTGATGCCCGAGTCTTTGCATACCGTGATGTGGCTGATGTCTGATCGAGCCTTGCCACGGTCCTTTCGCATGATGCAGGGCTTTGGTGTGCACACTTTCCGTTTTGTGAATGCCAAGGGCAAGTCGCACTTTGTGAAGTTTCATTGGAAACCCAAGCAGGGCTTGCAGTCCACCCTGTGGGATGAGGCGGTCAAGATTTCCGGGGCGGACTCGGATTATCTACGACGCGATTTGTACGAGGCGATTCAAAACGAAGCCTTCCCGGAGTGGGAACTGGGTGTGCAGGTTTTCGATCAGGAGTGGGCTGACAAGCAGGACTACGATGTGCTGGATGCGACCAAACTCATTCCCGAGGAAAGTCTGCCCGTCAAAATTGTGGGTCGTATGGTTCTGGATCGTTATCCCGACAACTTCTTTGCAGAGACCGAGCAAGTTGCTTTCTTGCCGTCCAACATCATTCCGGGAATCGACTTTACGGATGATCCCTTGCTGCAAGGCCGCTTGTTCTCCTACCTGGATACGCAAAAGTCTCGACTGGGAACGGTCAACTTTCATCAGATTCCTATCAATGCACCCCGCTGCCCATTCAGTAATATGCAGCGCGACGGCATGATGCAGACGCAGGTTCCCAAGGGCCGTGCGACCTACGAGCCCAATAGCCTGGAGGAGGCGGGTGAATCGGGCGGACCGCGCGCGCAGCCGCATGGCTTTCGCACCTTCCCCAGTACCGTAGACGATGGCGCAAAACTGCGTGTACGGGCTGAGTCGTTCTCGGATCATTACAGCCAGGCCCGATTGTTTTATCGCTCTCAGACTGAAGTTGAGCAGGAGCATCTGATTGCCGGGCTGGTATTTGAACTGTCCAAGGTCCAGCTCAATCATGTTCGTGTGCGTGTGCTCTCGCACATGCGTGTCATTGATGAGGATCTGGCCAAACGAGCGGCTCAGGGATTGGGGCTGGATTTGCCGCCTCCTGCCAAGCCCGCCCGCGAGCCGATCGACATGGCACCTTCCAAAGCCTTGTCCATACTGGCCCAGAAGTCGCCGATTGCCGGTCGGATGCTGGGTATTCTGGTAACGGACGGAGCTGACAAGGGCTTGCTGGAAATGCTGCTGACAGGGGCTCAGGAAGCCGGGGTGGCCGTCAAGCTTATCGCTCCGCAAGTAGGGGGGGTGACGCTGTCAGACGGCACACACTTGGCTGCCGACGAAAAGATTGCGGGTGCGCCCTCGGTTCTGTTTGATGCGGTGGCCTTGCTGCTTACCCAGGAAGAGGCTTCAAAACTGTGCACTAACAAGGCGGCAGTGGATTTTGTAGCCGACGCCTATGGACACTTGAAAGCAATTGGTCATAACGGCGCAGCCCAGCCCTTGCTGGACAGGGCGGGCGTATCAGTAGACAAGGGTGTGTTCGTCATTAAAACCGGTGATGATCTGCTTGAAAAAGTGTCTTCACGGTTCTGGGAGCGACGGCATCAGGTAGATGGTATGGCCTGATGTCTTGTGAAAAGGGGGCGGTGCTGCCCCCTTTCACGTGCCGTCAGTAGCGCCAGCTCAGCCCTAGCACGGGGCCCGACATGCGAGTGTCAAAGACATGGCCGGAGCGACGATAGTCCACATCCAGCATCTTGTATCCGGCAGCGATGGAGAAGTTCTCTGACAGGTCGTAGTTCAAGGTCAAGGTAGCTTGATAGCTCAGGCGCGAGCCCACGCCAAAGCCGCCCAAGTGGATCTGGGCTTGAGTGGAAAACTCCGGGGTGAAACGATAGAACGCACGCAGTCCTATCATGGGGTCCACCCAATTGAAGCTCTCCTGATGATGTCGGGTTCGGCCAGCCGTACTCAGATGGGCACGGGTGCGTATATCCCAAAACGAAAAACCGGCCAGTGCGTCCAGGCTGGCTTGTTCAGTGTCGTAGATGCGGTAACCACCTTGCAATGTGGCCATGAACAGACGTGTGTCCACGGTCCCTTCTGCAGCACCGACCAAAGGCAAACCACCTATTACTTCACTTTCGCGTGTGTTCACGTAGAGCAGGTCACTGTTGAATACATAGCGGTCTCGACGTACCCAGGCGTTCAGAAAGGCCGCGGCACGCAGATCGTGCAGGACATCTGAAAAGGACTTTTCTATATCCAGGGAGGGCGCGCGTTTGAAGGGGGAGGACTCACCCGACAAGCCGGTAATCCAGGCATAGGGTGTAATCTGCACGGCATAGTGTGGCGAAGTCGTGCTGTCGGACATGGCGTCTGGACCTTGAGCACTCACTTGGGCATGAGCCAGACTGGCCAGTGGCAAGATTCCCAATAATAGCCAGCGGGAATAAGTGAGTTTACGCATCATTGTCATGGCCCCTCTTTTTAATTCTGTAAATGACGGTGCACTAGCGCCAGTCTTGTGTCTTTCGGTATGCTGGACTAGCCGATCACCAACCCGTGGAGAACGTGTCATGCATGTGTTTTACCTTAGCAAGCAAGATATTGATAATTTGTTGCCCTTAGTGCAAGCGGCGTTACACGCTGATCGCACCGGACAAGTTGGTTTCACGGACGAAGAACTGGCCTTGCGCGCTGCCCTGGAGGCGATGCAGGACCCCAAGCTGTCCGAGCTGCTGGCCGGTGCCCGTGTCGAACCGGGTCGCATAGCCGTTGGCTTGGCTGAAGAAGATTACCGGGAAAACCTGCTGGCTCTGGAAACCCGTGATAGTGCTTATGTCATTGACCAGCTCATGGATAGCTATGCAGGATTGCCGGGGTTTTTTGATTGCCTGGAGTTTTAGATGAATTTGCAAAACAGCCCGTTACGGGCTGTTTTTTATTGCATGTTATTGAAGTCCGTGTCGAGGCATTATGCCGTTCCTTGTGCCTACGGATAGGATTTGGCCATTCCTGGTAATTAATGATCTTCCAGTTCTGGGTAAAAGATTTCGAGCACACATCGCCTGTGTTTTCAGATCTGAATGACTATTTTTAAGTTTTTTAAAACAAGAAAAAGGCCTGTGTAGTTTGGAGATCTTATTTGGTTCATTTATACGCGGGCTGATAAGGCAGCTACCCACGTTTTCAGAGTGAAAAACGCAGTTTCAAGGCGATCAGGAAGAAAAAATAATATTGCGGTCGATCATGAGTTAGCAAATGTTTTTATTCTCAAAACAAGGGATTTCATGCTCCGTTTTTGTCGGTCTTGCACCACAAGACTTAACTTGGCTTGACGCAATGTCCTAATCCTGTTTTTGTTACACCCGTGTCCAATGTATCGGCTGTGTAAGCAGTCGGTTTTTTTGTTTTATTGATTGGGCGGCTAGCCGTCTCTGGAGAGAAAGATGTTGCTAAAAAAATGTCGTCGTACTTTGCTGGCATGCGCAGTTGGGCTGGCTTTGGTGCCTGCGGCCTCTCAGGCGTGTACCCGAGCTGTTTTTCTGGGTGATAACGGACAGGTGATTACCGGTCGTTCCATGGACTGGAAGCTGGATGTCGGCACCAACCTCTGGATTTTTCCTCGCGGTGAAAAACGTACTGGCGAAGCTGGCCCCTCGTCCATTGAGTGGACCTCGAAATACGGCAGCGTGATTGCGTCGGGTTATGACATTGCTTCTACCGACGGGGCCAATGAAAAAGGTTTGAACGTCAACTTGCTGTGGCTGGTGGAGTCCCAATATCCCACGCCTCAAAAAGGCGATAAGACCTTAAGCATGTCTTTGTGGGGACAGTACGTCTTGGATAATTTTGCAACCGTGGCCGAAGCGGTTGCTGCATTAGAAAAAAATCCCTTTGTAGTCGTTACTGCCAAGGTCAAAGGTGAAGATCGCTTGGCAACTTTGCACCTGTCCATGTCGGATGCCACAGGGGATAGTGCGATTATCGAGTATATCGACGGTAAGCAACACATCCACCATAGTCGTAAATATCAGGTTCTGACCAATTCGCCCACATTTGATCAGCAATTGGCCATCAAGGATTACTGGCAACAGGTGGGGGGCATGAACATGTTACCCGGCACTAGCCGTGCTGCAGATCGTTTTGCTCGCGCCTCTTTTTACATTGATGCAGTGCCACGCAACCTGAGTGATGACAAGGCCGTAGCCAGTGTGTTGAGCGTGATACGTAACGCTTCTACTCCATATGGCATGACAGTGCCCGGTCAGCCCAACAACTCCTCGACACGCTGGCGCACGGTGTTCGACCATCAACGTAGTTTGTATTATTTTGATTCGGTTCTGTCACCCGGTGCATTCTGGGTGGATATGAAAAAAGCGGATTTTTCGGCAGAAACCGGCAAAGTGATGAAGCTGGATCTGGGGCCGGAGCAAAGCAAGGTCTACATGGGTGAAGTGCTGGACCACTTCAAACCAGCCCAGCCATTCAAGTTCGAACCCGCCGAACCGCCCGCTGTTTAATGGGGCAGTGGTATATGCCACTCTAGGCTGAATACCCGGGGCATAGCCGACAGCGATCACATGATGTTCATGCTCAGCTGTTATGCTATGCCCCGTCTTTATTTGTTGAAGTAGCTGTTTCATGACCTATGTAGTGACGGAAGCCTGTATCCAGTGCAAGTACACCGATTGTGTGACGGTGTGTCCCATGGATTGTTTTTTTGAAGGCCCGAATTTCCTGGTCATTCATCCTGACGAATGCATTGACTGCTCCATCTGCGTGGCCGAGTGTCCGGTGGGGGCGATTGTCAGTGATCAGGATGTGACGCCCGAGCAGCAGGTCTATGTGGAGCTGAACCGGACCTTGAGCGAGGACCCGGCCTGGAAGCGTATCAGCCAGCAAAAAGCGCCCTTGCCGGATCATGAATACTGGGCGACTCAGACCGACAAGCTGGCGCTGTTGAAGAAAGATTAATGGGCTTTCTGATGGCTGTTGTTGCGTTGGAAGTACCAGACCGCCAAGGCCGCCATCACCAGCAAAGCCGTACAACTGGCCAGTACGGCGACATAGCCTTTATCAAAAGAGTCACGGGCCAGTTCACTTAAGGTCAGAGCCAGATTCTGTGGCATGGTTTCTGCCATCAATAAGGCCTGATCCAGGCTGTCGTAGGCCAGGGCGCGGTCACTTAATTCCTGTGGCAAGATCAGGCTGGCGCTATATACGAAGGACAGCAGGCTACCCATAATGGTCACGCCCAGCGCACCACCCAGTTCATAAGACATTTCCTCGACCGAGGCCACCATACCAGCGCGCGAAGGCGGCACGCTTTGCATGATAGTGCTGGAAGCCGCCGTCATGGCCGCACCGATGCCCAGGCCCAGCATGACCAGGCTGATCACTTGTAGAGGCTGTGCACTGTTATGCCACAGCAGATAAGCGGCCATGCCTGCTCCCGCCAAGCTCAGGGCGCCAATCAGCAGTCGCTTGCTGCCGATGACGACCAGCAGGCGCCCGGCCAAGGGGCCGGCTATAAAGGCTGCCAGCGGCAAGGGAATAATGGCCAGGCCCGCTTCCAATGGTGAGAAACCCAGTACCAATTGCAGGCGTTGGCTGAACACCAGCTCCATACCGATCAAGGCCGCTGAGGCCGTCAAGGCAGAGAGTACGGCGGTGCTTAGCGTGGCGTCCCTGAACAGGGCAAAGTCCAGCAAAGGGAAAGGGCTGCGGTTCTGTTGACGGACAAACCAGCTCAGAAACAAGATGCCGATCAGCAGGGCGGCAGCGGTCAAACCCCAATCCGTATGCAGCTTGCCCATTTCCTTGATAGCCAGGGTGCTGGCTACCAGGCCCACCATGATCAGCAAGGAGCCTTTGATATCCCAGGGGCGCGATGCATCTGGCGTGGAGCGGGGCACCAGAATCCAGCCCATAGGCAACGCGATCAGCACGATGGGCACGTTGATCAGAAAGACTGATCCCCACCAGAAATGTTCCAGCAGGAATCCGCCCAGAACCGGACCAAAGGCGGCACCACCGGAGGCGATAGAAGACCAGACACCGAAGGCCACCGCACGTTCGCGCTCATCATGAAAGGTGATGCGTATCAGCGATAAAGTGGCGGGCATCATCATGGCCGCTGCCACACCTAAAAAGGCGCGTGCGGCGATCAAGGCCGTTGGGTTCGGAGAGTAGGCGGCTGCGACTGAAGCCAGACCAAACATGGCCAGACCCGACAGGAACAGGCGCTTGTGACCCAGGCGGTCACCCAGGGTGCCCATGCCCAGCAGCAGTCCGGAGACGACCAGAGCGTAGCTGTTGATGATCCACAGCTTGTCCGAGGCCGAGGCCTGCAGATCATGGGTCAGGCGTGGCAGGGCGGTGTAGAGCACCGTCATGTCCACCACAATCAGTAGAAGAGCTGCCGACACAATTGCCAGGATCAACCAGCGACGGCTTGGGGATAGGGGAGCAGTGTGGGCTTGATGGGTAATCGAGCTGTGCAGCATAAAAGACCAGAGCGGAAGGAAAGCAAGTATGATCTATCAATATTATCAACAGTCAAAGTTGATTAGCATCTATAAAATAGATAAATGGATTGGACACTGGAACGTATTCGACATTTTGTCGCTGTGGCAGAAACTGGCTCCATGACTCAGGCCGCGAAAGAGTTGGGCAAGGTGCAGTCAGCCGTCAGCACCTCGATTTCCCTGCTGGAAGCGGATCTGAATCTGGAGTTGTTTGATCGTTCACGACGAACGTTAAGCCTGACGGTGCCGGGCGAAATCATGCTGCTGGAAGCCAAGGCTCTGTTGCGTCAGGTAGACGTGTTGAATCGTCGGGCACTGGATTTCTCGCAAGGGCAACCGACCAGACTGGAAATTGCTCTGGATGAAGCCTTGCCTCAAGAGCCCTTGCGGCTGCTGCTCAAGGAGCTGGCTGAACGCTGGCCTGCACTGGAATTAACGGTCTGGAACGGAACCGCTTCCGAGGTGATGGACTATGTGCAGGAAGGCCGCTCGGATATGGCTTTTCAGTTTGATCGCGGTGCTGATGCCGCGTCATTCGCGCAAAGTTATATCGGCGCTGTGCCCCAAGCGATTTGTGTGGCGCGTACGCACCAGCTTGCCAGTCAGCATCAGGTCAGCCGTAAAGAGCTGACGGCACATCGACAATTGCTGATTCATATTGAAGGGACAGAGCAAACGGTTGTCAGCCCCAGTGTGTGGCGCTCAGACAGCTTTTATGTCATTGCCGATATGGTGGCCGATAGTCTGGGCTGGGCGATTTTGCCCCTGAATATTGCCGAGTATGCAAACTTGCGCAACAAGCTGGCGCAGTTGCATTGCCGGGAGATGGTTTTGCCACCCTTGCCAGTGCGGATGCTGTGGCGGCAGGGGCAAACTTTGCCCCCTGCGGCAGTGTGGATGCAGCAGCGCCTGTCGGAGCTGCTGCCTTAAGCCTGTTTAGCAGGCCAGCGGGGAAGGGCGGGAAAGCTGACCGTTGGCCCAGCGTTGTACGCCTTCCCAGATATCAGAGGCGTGATGCACGGTCATATCGGCTTGCCAAGTGCTCAGGCTCTCGTCCTGAGCGCAGTAGCCGTAGGCGGCAATCATGGTGGCCATGCCAGCAGCCTGACCTGCCTGGATATCGCGCAGATCATCACCTACGTACAGGCAGTCTTTGGGATCAAAGCCCGTTTTCTCGGCGGCATACAACAAGGGGGCGGGATGAGGTTTGGTGTGCTGGGTAGTATCCCCGCCGACGGTGACTGCGCAACCCGCTTCCAGTCCTAAATGACGGATCAGGGGCAGGGCCAGGTATTCCAGCTTGTTGGTGACGATGCCCCAGGTGTAGCCGGCCTGCTCTAACTGTTTCAGCATGGGGGCTACGCCCTCAAACAGATAGGTCAGCTCCGTCATGTGATCGTTGTAGTCCTGCAGGAACTGCGCTCGCAATTGTGCGTAGTTGGGGTGATCGGTATTGATATCCAGGGCTACCTTGAGCAGCCCCCGTGCACCGTGCGAGGCATAGGGACGCAGTGCTTCGTAGGGCAAATCAGGCAGGCCATGTTCCTTGCGCATGCGATTGGCCGTAGCGGCCAGATCCGGAGCAGAGTCGGCCAAGGTGCCGTCGAAATCGAATAGAACCAGTTTATTCATGAGGGCTTAGCTTTGGCGGCGGCTGGCCAGCAGGTAGTTGACGGAGGTATCGCCAGACAGGTGATAGTGCTCGGTAATCGGGTTGTATTCCAGACCCTTCAATGCCAGGGCATCCAGACCACTGCGGCGGGCCGAGGAAATCAGCTCGCTGGGTTTGATGAAGCCCTCATAGCTGTGCGTGCCTTTGGGAATCAGGCGCAAGAGGTACTCGGCGCCCACAATGGCAAACAAAAAAGATTTGGGATTGCGATTCAGAGTCGAGAAAAAGACCCAGCCACCGGGTTTGACCAGTTTGGCGCAGGCCGCAATGATGGAGCCCGGATCGGGGACATGTTCCAGCATTTCCATGCAGGTGACAACGTCAAAACGCCCCGGGTGCTGATCGGCCATGTCTTCGGCGCTGATCATCTCGTATTTGACGGGTACGCCCGATTCCAGACTGTGCAAACGGGCAATCTTCAAGGAGCGCTCGGCCAGGTCAATGCCGGTGACGTCGGCGCCGGACTGAGCCAGGCTTTCCGACAAGATTCCGCCACCACAACCGACGTCTAATACCTGCTTGCCCGCCAGGGAGCCGGTGTAGGACAGAATCCAGTCCAGACGCAAAGGGTTGATGGCGTGCAGCGGTTTGAACTCGCTGTCAGGGTCCCACCAGCGGGATGCCAGTGCACTGAATTTATCGATCTCTGCGGGATCGACATTGACGTTAGTGACGGTGGAAGCGGTCATGGCTCATCCAAAAAAATTAAGGCCCCGCAAAAGCGGAGCCTTAATTGTAGCCTTAGCTACAGAAATACGTGATGCAGCAAGAATTACTTGCGGTTGCCCACGATTTCGATTTCTACGCGACGGTTTTGAGCACGGCCTTCGCGGGTCTTGTTGGACGCCACTGGCTGAGCTTCGCCCTTGCCTTCGGTGTAGATACGGTCTGCAGGTACGCCCTTGTTGACCAAGTATGCTTTAACAGCATTGGCGCGACGCTCGGACAGCTTCTGGTTGTAAGCTTCAGCGCCGATCGAGTCAGTGTGACCGGTAGCGATCAGAGTTTCCAGATCGATGGACTGAACGGTGTCAGCCACTTGATCCAGAACCTGGCGGCCTTCTGGCTTGATGGTGGATTTGTCGAAGTCGAAGAACGTGTCAGCGTTCAGAGTCACTTTGGTGACAGTAGGAGCGACGACAGGAGCTTCGGGGGCTTGGGCAACGGGCACACCGTCACAACCTGGAATACCTGTAGCAGGTGTCCAGAAGTTGTTGCGCCAGCACAGTTCGTTGGTGCCGTTTTTCCAAACGTCGCCGAACGGATTGCGCCAGTTGTTAACTTCGCCGGACTCTTGTGCGGAAACTGCACTAGTGGCCGATGCGGCGGCAATGGCGAGTACAAGTGCGATTTTGGAGGGTTTGTTCATATTTCTCCTCGTTGAGCTGATGCTGTTAAGTGACCGCAGCGAACCCCTGCCGCTGATTAACGGAACCAGTATAGCAATCCTTTGAACGGAACAAAGACTTGCTTGCGCTGGGTTTCATGCGTGTTAGGTCGAATCTTAAGACATTTCGGCCACATGCGTGAGGGGGACGGGGAACGATTCGTGAAGATGCGTGGAATTAGCCTTGTTCTTTCCTTTTATTGTTGGTTTTAGGCAACAGGGAAAGGGTGGGGCCGCTTCTTCAATCCATCATCGATACGATTAGTGGACGATGGATTTTTGACGAATCGACCGTTTCAATCACATATCGCCCGCCTTCTCGCCTCGCTACGCTGCGTCCCTCTATGTGAAAGTGCTAGAATTTCCTCTTGTCCGTTTACGGCTGGCTTACTGCTTAACCCATATCTATAAAGAATTGACCTATGGATTCCTTTGCCAAGGAGACGCTTCCCGTTTCGCTTGAAGAGGAGATGCGCCGCAGCTACCTCGATTACGCCATGAGCGTGATTGTGGGCCGTGCTCTTCCCGACGTGCGAGATGGTTTGAAGCCCGTGCATCGCCGTGTTCTGTTCGCCATGCATGAACTCAATAACGACTGGAATCGTGCCTATAAGAAGTCGGCTCGTATCGTCGGTGATGTGATCGGTAAGTACCACCCTCATGGTGACTCTGCCGTCTATGACACTATCGTGCGTCTGGCGCAGGACTTTTCCATGCGCTACACCCTGGTCGACGGACAAGGTAACTTTGGTTCCATCGACGGGGATAACGCCGCGGCCATGCGTTACACCGAAATCCGTCTGGCCAAGATCGCCCACGAACTGCTGGCCGATATCGACCAGGAAACCGTGGATTTCGTGCCTAACTATGATGGCAGCGAAAAAGAACCGGCCCTGTTGCCTTCGCGTCTGCCCAACCTGCTGGTCAACGGCAGCTCGGGTATTGCCGTGGGTATGGCTACCAATATTCCGCCGCATAACCTGGCTGAAGTGGTCAACGGCTGTCTGTACTGCCTGAGCCACCCCGAGTGCACGGTTGATGAGCTGATCGAATACATCCCGGCCCCCGACTTCCCGACCGGTGCCATTATCTATGGCATGTCCGGTGTGCGCGAAGGCTATCGCACGGGCCGTGGTCGCGTCATCATGCGTGCCAGTACACACTTTGAAGACATGGAAAAGGGCAACCGTCAGGCCATCGTGGTCGACGCCATTCCTTACCAGGTTAACAAGAAGTCGCTGCAGGAACGCATTGCCGAGCTGGTCAACGAAAAACGCATCGAGGGTATCTCCGATATCCGCGACGAGTCCGACAAGGACGGTATGCGTTTGGTCATTGAACTGAAGCGCGGCGAAGTGCCGGAAGTTGTGCTGAACAACCTCTACAAGAATACGCAGTTGCAAGAAACCTTCGGGATGAACATGGTGGCACTGGTCGATGGCCAGCCCCGTCTGCTCAACCTGAAACAGTTGGTGGATTACTTCCTGAGCCACCGCCGCGAAGTGGTTACTCGCCGTACCGTATTCCAGTTGCGCAAAGCGCGCGAGCGCGGTCATGTGCTGGAAGGTCTGGCTGTGGCCCTGGCCAATATTGATGAGTTCATCGAAATCATCAAAGCGGCTCCAACGCCACCGGTTGCCCGTGTCGAGCTGATGGCTCGGTCCTGGGATTCCGGTCTGGTGCGCGAGATGCTGGCCCGTGCCGACACCAGCGCCATTGTGGGCGGCCGCCAGGCTTACCGTCCGGATGATTTGGGCGCTGAATTTGGCATGAACACAGACGGTCTGTACCGTCTGAGCGAAGTGCAGGCCCAGGAAATTCTGAACATGCGCTTGCAGCGCCTGACTGGCCTGGAGCAGGACAAGATTGTTCAGGAGTACCGTGAGGTCATGGACAAGATTGCTGATTTGCTGGACATCCTGTCCAACCCGGCCCGTGTGTCCGCCATTATTGGTGACGAGCTGATCGCCGTGCGCGACGAGTTCTCGGCCACTGGCAAGGACGTTCGTCGCTCGCAAATCGAGCACAACGCCACCGAGCTGGATACCGAGGACCTGATCACCCCTATGGATATGGTGGTGACGCTCTCGCATACCGGCTACATCAAGAGCCAGCCGCTGTCCGAATATCGGGCCCAGCGTCGTGGTGGCCGTGGCAAGCAAGCCACCGCCATGAAAGAGGACGACTGGATCGACAAGTTGTTCATCGCCAATACCCACGATTACCTGCTGTGCTTCTCCAACCGTGGCCGTGTGTACTGGCTCAAGGTCTGGGAAGTGCCTCAAGGTTCACGCAACTCGCGTGGCCGTCCTATCGTCAATATGTTCCCTCTGGAAGATGGCGAGAAGATCAATGTGGTGCTGTCCGTCAAGGAATTTAGCGAAGATCAGTTCGTGTTCATGGCGACCTCGCGCGGTACGGTCAAGAAGACCCCGCTGTCCGACTTCTCCAACCCCCGTAAGGCCGGCATTATTGCTGTGGGCCTGGACGAGGGCGACTACCTGATCGGCGCTCAACTGACCGACGGTGTGCACGACGTCATGTTGTTCTCGGACGCCGGCAAGGCTGTGCGCTTTGACGAGGGCGATGTGCGCCCAATGGGCCGTGCAGCCCGTGGTGTGCGCGGCATGACGCTGGAAGAAGGTCAGTCCGTGATTGCCCTGCTGGTGGCCGAAGACGAAACCCAATCCGTGCTGACCGCCACCGAGAACGGTTTCGGCAAGCGTACCCCGATTGGCGAATACACGCGTCACGGTCGTGGCACCAAGGGCATGATTGCCATCCAGACCTCGGCTCGTAACGGCAAGGTCGTGGGTGCGGTGCTGGTTCGTGAAACCGACGAGATCATGCTGATCACCAACGCTGGTGTGCTGGTACGCACTCGCGTGGCTGAAATCCGCGAAATGGGTCGTGCGACTCAAGGTGTGACCTTGATCAGCGTGGACGATGACAGCGAGCTGTCTGGTGTGTACCGCGTGGTAGAGACCGATGACGAGGTCGACGCCGAGCTGGCCGAAGAGGGTCAGGCGCCAGAAGGTCAGGAGCAGGATAATCAACTTGATTCCGCCCAAGACCAGGCGGACCCTTCCGGCGAGGAAAACGAGTAATGCGTGTATGGAATTTTTCGGCAGGCCCGTCAATGCTGCCGTTGGAAGTGCTGGAGCAAGCCGCTGCTGAAATGACAGATTGGCATGGCACCGGCATGTCCATCATGGAAATGAGCCACCGTAGCAAGGACTATATGGGTGTGCGTGACGAGGCAGAAGCCGATTTGCGCAGCTTGCTGTCCGTGCCCGATGACTTTGCAGTGTTGTTTGTTCAGGGTGGGGCACAAGGCCAGAATGGTCTTTTGCCCTTGAACCTGATTCAGCGCAATGGCAGTGGCAAGGCCGACTACGTGCTTTCGGGCAGCTGGTCGGTCAAGTCCTGCGAAGAGGCTCAGCGCTACGGTGATATTCACGTTGCCGGTACCAGTGGTCAGGCGTGGCAGGATCAGGGCAAGGAATGGGCGCCCTGGACCTGGTTCCCCGAGCCTTCTCAATGGGATGTGCGCCCGGACGCGGCTTACCTGCACGTTTGCACCAATGAAACGATTGGTGGTGTGGAGTTCAACGACATTCCCAAGCTGGATGTGCCTGTTGTTGCAGACGTTTCCTCCAACATCCTGTCCTGCCCGATCGATTTCTCGCGCGTGTCCGTGGCCTATGCCGGGGCGCAAAAGAATGCGGGTATGTCCGGCATCGCCTTGATGATGATACGCAAGGACCTGTTGGGCCATGCCATGGATCTGTGCCCGTCGGCGTTCAACTACGCCAACATTGAAAAGCAGCAGTCCATGTTCAACACGCCGCCTACGTACTCGATCTACATGGCCGGGCTGATGTTCAAGTGGCTGGAGCGCCAGGGTGGTGTGGCTGCCATGCAGGCACGCAATGCGGCCAAGTCCGAAGCTTTATACGGCTTTCTGGATGCGTCCGAGTTCTATAACAACACCGTGCATCCGGCGTATCGCTCGCGCATGAACGTCCCGTTCCTGTTGCGTGATCAGTCCCTCGATTCCCTGTTCCTGGAACAGGCTACGGCTGCAGGTCTGACTTCCCTGAAAGGACACAAGAGCGTGGGCGGTATGCGCGCTTCAATCTATAACGCCATGCCGCTGGAGGGTGTGCAGGCACTTATCGATTTCATGACTGAATTTGAACGACGGAATGGCTAATACCTTAACTGAGCGCCTGCTCCCTTGGCGCAATCGTATTGATGAGCTGGATCGCCAGATCCTGGAGCTGCTTAACGAGCGTGCTCGTGCGGCTTTGGAGGTGGGCAAGATCAAGCAGGACTTCAATACAGAGGAAGTCATCCTCAAGCCCGAACGCGAGGCACGTATTGTGCGTCGCTTGCAGTCAGAAAATGAGGGCCCGTTCACACCGGCAGCAGTCGAAGCGGTGTGGGGGCAGATTATTTCTGCCTGTCGCGGTCTGGAAAGCGTGTTGCGCGTGGCTTATCTGGGCCCGCAGGGCTCTTTTTCCGAGCAAGCCGCCTACGAGCATTTCGGCCATGCTTTGGATGGCCTGCAATGTGATTCCTTCGACGAGGTTTTCCGCAGCGTCGAAGTGGGTCAGGCTGAGGTGGGCATGGTGCCCGTCGAGAACTCGACAGAAGGCGCCGTGAACCGCACGCTGGATTTGCTGCTGAACTCGCCCTTGCGTGTCTTGGGCGAGCGCTCGATTCGTGTGCATCACAATCTGCTGACCCAAACTGGCACGATGGAAGGCGTCACCCGCGTGATGGCCCATCCTCAGGCTTTGGCGCAGTGCCAGAACTGGCTGCAAAAGCATTACCCACAGCTTTTGCGTGAGGCCGCCTCCAGCAACGCTGAAGCAGCACGCATTGCGTCGTCCGATCCTACGGTTGCAGCGATTGCGGGCAATACGGCTGTTACCGCCTGGAATCTGGGGGTGGTCGAGGCCGGTATTCAGGACGATCCGCACAACCGCACCCGTTTCCTGGCCATTGGCAATATCGAGTCCCTGCCTAGCGGTAATGACAAGACCAGCATCATTCTGGCGGTGCCCAACCGGGCTGGTGCTGTTTATGACATGCTGTCTCCTTTGGCTGTGCATGGCGTGTCCATGACTCGCCTGGAGTCGCGTCCTGCACGGACAGGGCAGTGGGAATATTATTTCTACGTAGACCTGATCGGCCATCGTGATGAGCCAGCCATGGCTGCTGCTTTGGCAGAACTGAAGAAACAAGTCGCCTTTTTCAAGATTCTGGGTTCTTACCCCGTAAACGACTTTTAAGCATCAGCAACAAGAAAGGCCTGGGGGGGAGGTTTCACCCTCAAGGCCTTATTGTCTGTTCAGGACATGCCTTGTCAGAACGAGTGGCTCGCACAGGATCTGCTTGTTTCGGTCAGTCTTGCGCAGTTGCTTGGTGCGTTGTGCCATCAAGAGCTGGCTAGACAAAATAGAGGCTTTGCGTGTTGCTTTAATCCTTTGATGGGGTTTGGGCAGCCGTCTGGCAAAGTCTGCATCAATATCCCGGTTTTGCTCGTGCTATTTCACGCAATACGCGCAGCATGGACGGCCTGAGAGGGAACGGAATTAATCATGATAGCGTCATCAGAAACTATGGCGCCGCCGCCCTTGGTTCCGGTGCTGGCGATCGTCGGAGTCGGTTTGATTGGCGGCTCTTTGGCTCTGGCGCTCAAGCGCTCCGGGGCGGTAGGAAAAGTGCTGGGCGTAGGTCGGCAGCTGAAAAGCTTGCGACGTGCCCAAGAACTGGGCCTGATTGACGATGTCGCCACGCTTGAGCAAGCCGCGCAGCAAGCGGACCTGATTGTGTTGGCTACGCCTATCGGGGCCATGGCCTCGGTATTGAAAACCTTGCGTCCCCATCTGCGTGACGGCACCTTGATCAGTGACGCAGGTAGCACCAAGGTCGATGTGGTCAGTGTGTCGCGTGAGGCGCTGGGTGATCGTATCAGCCAGTTTGTTCCCGGCCACCCCATCGCCGGTGCGGAGACCGTAGGTCCCGAAGCGGCGCGTGCTGATCTGTACGACGGTCGCAACGTCATCTTGACCCCCCTGGAAGAAAACAGTGCCAGCGCACGCGAGCGTTTGATTGCCGTGTGGGAGGCTTGCGGGGCGCGTGTCATGTTGATGGACCCGGCTACGCATGACGAAGTGCTGGCATCGGTCAGTCATGTGCCGCACTTTTTATCCTCGGTTTTTATGTGGCAGGTGGCCTCCAGTGCCAACTCGGATCAGCGCTTTGCCTTGGCTGGAACTGGCTTTCGGGATTTCACCCGCATTGCAGCCGGATCAGCCGAAGTGTGGCGCGACATTTTTCTGAGCAACCGCGAGGCTGTCTTGGGCCAATTGCAGGAAGTACGTCAGGCCCTGGATCAGGCCGAACAGGCTTTGCAGGACCAGGATGGTCAGGCTTTATACGAATTTTTAGAGCGTGCTGCCTTGGCGCGCCGTTTTTGGGCAAGTAGGAGTGGTTTGCAATGAGCCAAAGCGACAGTCTTGTTTTGAACCCCGTCAGCCGCGCTAGCGGACAACTGCAATTGCCAGGGTCCAAGAGCATTTCCAATCGAGCCCTGTTGTTGGCCGCCTTGGCTCAAGGGCAAACACGCCTGGAAGGCTTGCTGCATTCGGACGATACCCGCGTCATGATAGCCGCTCTGCAGCAAATGGGCGTGGCTGTGCAGGACCTGGGGCAGGGCACGGTAGTGATCGACGGTGGGGCTCCTTTTGCGCACCGCGATGCCGATCTGTTTTTGGGTAATGCCGGTACGGCCTTCCGCTCCTTGACCGCTGCTTTGGGCTTGATGGGTGGTCGCTTCAACCTTAGCGGTATTGCCCGCATGCACGAGCGCCCCATTGGGGATCTGGTGGATGCGCTGCGCAGCCTGGGAGCTGAGGTGCAATATCTGGGGGCAGAGGGCTATCCTCCCTTGGCGATTGGTGAGTTGGTACAGGCTGATCAGCGTCGTGTGTCGGTGAAAGGCTCGGTATCCAGCCAGTTCCTGACAGCCTTGTTAATGGCCGCTCCCTTGTTGACTGCTCGTACGGGCCAGCCTTTGCGTATCGAGGTGGAAGGGGAGTTGATCTCTCAGCCTTATATTGAAATCACGCTGGCCATGATGGCGCGTTTCGGTGTGCAGGTGGAGCGCGACGGCTGGAGCAGCTTTACTGTCCCCGCCGATGCGGCTTATGTCAGCCCCGGCTTGTACGTGGTGGAGGGCGATGCCTCGTCCGCTTCGTATTTCATTGCTTTGGGAGCTATTGGCGGTGGCCCGCTACGTATTCAGGGCGTGGGTACAGAAAGTCTGCAAGGCGATATTCAGTTTGCGGATGTGGCCCAAGCCATGGGTGCTCGTATCGAGCGTCATGCCAATGAACTGATCGTTTCTGGTGAGTGCGTAGCCAAGGGCGACAAGCTCAAGGCCTTTGATCTGGATTTCAACCATATTCCTGACGCCGCCATGACGGCAGCTGCCATGGCCATGTTTGCTGATGGTCCTTGCACCTTGCGCAATATCGCCAGTTGGCGCGTGAAGGAGACAGACCGTATTGATGCCATGCAGGCCGAATTGCGCAAACTGGGGGCAACAGTAGAATCCGGGCCGGACTGGCTGACTGTGCATCCTATTGCCGCCGATCAATGGCGTTCGGCCAGCATCGAAACGTATGATGACCACCGCATTGCCATGTGTTTTTCACTGGCCAGCTTTGGCCCGGTGCCGGTCACCATTCTGGATCCCGGCTGTGTCAGCAAGACGTTCCCCGAGTATTTTTCTGTTTTTGAACAATTGGTGCAGGCATGACAGAGCAGAGCATTCCCGTCATAACCATTGATGGCCCTACCGCTTCCGGTAAAGGGACGATTGCTTCCCTGGTCGCGCAGCGGCTGGGCTGGCATACGCTGGACAGCGGTGCCTTGTATCGCCTGACCGCCTTGTCCTGCCTGCGTCGCGGCGTGGATGTCCAGGACGAGGCCCAGGTCCAGCATGCGGCCCAGAGCCTAAACGTGCAGTTTGACTACCCCCATATCTACATGGATGGCGATGACGTCAGCGACGCTATTCGTCAGGAAGAGGTAGGAAATCTGGCCTCTCAGGTGGCGGCCTTGCCTCTGGTGCGTGAGGCACTTTTGCAACGGCAGCGGGATTTTCGCGTTGCCCCCGGTTTGGTGGGCGATGGGCGCGATATGGGCACAGTTGTGTTCCCGGACGCACCTTTAAAGATATTTTTGCTGGCAGATGCGGAGGTGCGGGCCCAAAGACGCTGTAAACAGTTGAGCGAAAAGGGTATTTCTGCTAATCTTACGAGTCTTTTGGCGGACTTGCGTGCGCGCGACGAACGTGATCGTTCTCGAACTCATGCTCCGCTTGTGCCTGCGCCGGGTGCCCACATTGTGGATTCTTCCCAGCTCAGCATCCAGGAAGTTGTAAATAAGGTGCTCGACCTTTGGTCGGGCATTGCGGTCCCGACAGCCTAATCCCGTGCTGATCGGGCTTTGTTCACTCCACCGGGTTCTGCCTGGTGTGTTTTTTATGGCCATTTTGGCTAACGGATTGATTTAATGTCCACTAACCTTCACACAGACGCAACGGGCGGCGAAAGCTTTGCCGATTTGTTTGCAGAAAGCATTAAAAACCAAGACCTGAAAAGCGGCGAAGTTATCTCCGCCGAGGTTCTGCGTATTGACCACAACTACGTTCTGGTCAATGCTGGCCTGAAGTCCGAAGCACTGATCCCTCTGGAAGAGTTCCTGAACGATCAGGGCGAACTGGAAGTTCAAGCTGGTGACTTTGTTTCCGTGGCAATCGACGCCTTCGAAAACGGCTACGGTGACACCATTCTGTCCCGCGACCGCGCCAAGCGTCTGTCGGCCTGGTTGTCCCTCGAGCAAGCGCTTGAGTCCGGCGAACTGGTCAACGGTACCATCACTGGTAAGGTCAAGGGCGGTCTGACCGTCATGACCAACGGCATCCGCGCCTTCTTGCCCGGTTCGCTGGTTGATCTGCGTCCTGTCAAGGACACCACGCCATACGAAGGCAAGACCCTGGAATTCAAGGTCATCAAGCTCGATCGCAAGCGTAACAACGTCGTGTTGTCGCGTCGCGCTGTGCTGGAAGCCTCCATGGGCGAAGAGCGTCAGAAACTGCTGGAAACCCTGTCCGAAGGCGCTATCGTCAAAGGTATCGTCAAGAACATCACCGATTACGGTGCGTTCGTGGATCTGGGCGGCATCGACGGTCTGCTGCACATCACCGATATGGCATGGCGCCGTGTTCGTCACCCATCCGAAGTTCTGCAGGTGGGTCAGGAAATCGAAGCCAAGGTCCTCAAGTTCGATCAGGAAAAGAGCCGCGTCTCCCTGGGCGTCAAGCAGCTGGGCGAAGATCCATGGATCGGTCTGGCACGTCGCTACCCACAAAACACCCGTCTGTTCGGCAAGGTTACCAACCTGACCGACTACGGTGCATTTGTTGAAGTGGAAGACGGTATCGAAGGTCTGGTTCACGTATCCGAAATGGATTGGACCAACAAGAACGTTGACCCACGCAAGGTTGTGACCTTGGGTGAAGAAGTCGAAGTCATGGTTCTGGAAATCGACGAAGATCGTCGTCGTATCTCCTTGGGCATGAAGCAGTGCCGTGCCAACCCATGGGAAGATTTCGCCATCAACTTCAAGCGCGGCGACAAGGTTCGCGGTGGCATCAAGTCCATCACCGACTTCGGCGTGTTTGTTGGTCTGCCTGGCGGCATCGACGGTCTGGTTCACCTGTCCGACCTGTCCTGGTCCGAGACTGGCGAAGAAGCCGTTCGCAACTTCAAGAAGGGCGACGAAGTTGACGCCGTGGTTCTGGGCATCGACACCGACAAAGAGCGCATTTCCCTGGGTATCAAACAGCTGGAAGGCGATCCGTTCAACAACTTCGTAGCAACCTACGACAAGGGTGCCGTGGTTAGCGGCGTCGTCAAGTCCGTGGAAGCCAAGGGTGCTGTTGTAACTCTGTCGCTGGACGTTGAAGGCTACCTGCGCGCCTCCGAGATTTCCTCGGGCCGTGTTGAAGATGCCACGACGGCTCTGAAAGAAGGTCAGGAAATCGAAACCATGATCTTGAGCGTGGATCGCAAGACCCGTTCGATTCAGTTGTCCATCAAGGCTCGTGATACCGCCGAAACCGCTCAATCCATGGCCCGCCTGACCGAAGCCAGCGCTTCGTCCGGTACGACCAATCTGGGTGCTCTGCTGCGTGCCAAGCTGGACCAGCAGCAACGTGACGACGGTTAATCAGCGTGACAAAGTCTGAGCTGATCGCGTTGTTGGCCAGCCGCTATCCGCAGCTGGCTCTGCGCGATATGGATTTCGCCGTGAAAACGGTTTTGGATTCTATGACCCAGGCCCTGGCCAGCGGTCAACGAATCGAAATCCGAGGGTTTGGCAGTTTTTCGCTCTCTACCCGCTCGCCGCGGGTAGGGCGCAATCCCAAATCGGGTGAAAAAGTGATGGTGCCTGGCAAACAGGTGCCGCACTTCAAGGCCGGCAAGGAATTGCGCGAGCGAGTCGATTCTGTCTTTCTCGAGCAAGAGCAAATCGAAGCAGACGACCAGTCGTCTGCCTTCGAGCAGCTCAATGCGAGAGTCCGTCACGGTTAAGACCTACTTGCATACTGATTACACAGGCCCTTTTCAGGGCCTGTTTTGCGTGTGCGCTAAATTCCGCTTGCACGTACAATCAGACATTATAAAAACACTGTTGGAGCCCTAAAAATGCGCTATCTAGTCTGGGTACTGCGTCTGCTCGTTTTTGTGATCGTGCTGCTGTTCGCACTGAAAAACACGGAACCGGTGCAAGTCAGCTTTTTCGCCGAGCATATTATTCAAGACGTTCCGCTGATCGTCGTAATGCTGGCCGCGTTTATTTTAGGTTTGGTGTTGGGGCTGCTTTTGATGGTGGGCGCGGTGATGCGCCGCCGTCGCGAGGTCAACCGCCTGCGCCGCGAAATGGACCGTCTGCAAGACAGACTGGAGCAAGCGCAGCAATCGCCCGTGAATACGGCTGCTGTGGCGCCCGAGACCGTCGCCCCGCTGGCGCCTTTGTAAGTCCTTGGAGTAAACAGTGGATTTTGAAACCTGGTGGTTGGTTTTTGTACCAATTCTATTTGCCTTGGGCTGGGTCGCCGCGCGGGTGGATTTTCGGCAGATGATGTCCGAAACTCGCACCTTGCCGGATTCCTATTTCAAGGGTTTGAACTTCCTGCTCAATGAAGAGCCGGATCGCGCCATTGACGCCTTTGTGGAAGTGGCCAAGCTGGACCCCGAAACCACCGAGCTGCACTTTGCACTGGGTAGCCTGTTTCGCCGTCGTGGTGAAATGGAGCGCGCTATCCGAGTGCATCAAAGTCTGCTGTCGCGCGCTGATTTGCCAGTTGCAGATCGTGAAAATGCCCAGTTTCAGATTGCCCAGGATTTCCTGAAAGCTGGCATGCTGGACCGAGCCGAGGCCGCTTTTGAAGCGGTGCGTGAAACGCGCTTTGCTATTCCGGCCATGCGCGCCTTGATCCGTATTTATGAGTCCGAGCACGATTGGCCGCGTGCCATTGAAGCGGTGCGCCGTTTGCGTGCCCTGGTCGATGAACCCGTGCCGCAACTGGTGCATTACCAGTGTGAGCAGGCTGAAGGGGCCTTGCAAGGCAAGCAGCCTGATTTTGAACGTGCCGCCAAAGCCTTGGACGAGGCGGATAATGCCATTCGCAAGCTGGGCACGGGCCAAGGCATGTATGCTTCTCAGGCGCGGGTTGCCGGTTTGCGTGCTCGTGTGGCGCGTATGCAAGGCCAGAGCGAGCAGGAGCGGGCTTATCTTGTTTCCATTTTGAGCAGTGCGCCTGAATATGTGGGCCTGTACGCGACCGAGCTGCTGGACAGTTACCGCAAGCTGGGGCGGGGCGAAGAGGGCGTTGCCATGTTGCGCAGTCATTATCAGCAGCATCCCAGCCTGGATATTTTCAATGTGCTGTTCCGTGTTCTGCGCGAACAGGAAGGCCATTTGCAGGCCTGGGCGTTTGCGCGTGATGCCTTGCGTGCCCATCCTTCTCTATTGGGTCTGGACAAGATGCTGGAAGTTGAACTCCAGGATCAAGGGCAGGGCAAGGAAAGTACCGACGGCGCGGAGGCTGTCGGTGTCGATCAGATTATTGCAGGTGCGGATTTAAGCCTGCTGCGTTCCTTGATTCATCGCCACACCCAGCGTCTGGATCGTTATTCCTGCAGTTCTTGCGGCTTTGAAGCTCGCCATTTCTATTGGCAATGTCCCGGCTGCAACTCTTGGGAAACCTATGCACCTCGCCGCCTTGAGGAGCTGAAATGATGACCTTCCCTGGTGAAGCTGTTGCTGCCAGCCGTGTGCTGGTCGTGGGTGACGTCATGCTGGACCGTTACTGGTTTGGCGATGTGGATCGTATCTCCCCCGAAGCACCCGTTCCTGTGGTCAAGATGGGGCGGGTAGAGGACCGTCTGGGTGGTGCCGCCAACGTGGCACGCAATATTGCCGCTTTGGGTGCCCAGGCCAGCCTGCTGGGCGTGATCGGGCAGGACGAAGCGGGCAAGACTGTGCGTGAACTGGCTGAAGCGGACCATGTTCAGGCGCATTGGGTGCAAGATCCGGTCATGCCCACATCGCTGAAGCTGCGCGTGCTGGGTCGCCAGCAACAATTGTTGCGCGTGGATTTTGAAGAAAGCCCGGCCAGCAGTGCTTTGGATCAGTTGCAGCAAAGCATGAGCGACTTGCTGGATCAGCATCAAGTGCTGGTCTTGTCGGACTATGCGAAAGGCGCTTTGGCCCAGGTAGAAAGTTTGATTGCGTTGGCACGATCGAAGAACATTCCTGTTCTGGTCGATCCCAAAGGCAAAACCTACGAGCGCTATCAAGGGGCTACTATCCTGACGCCGAATCGTTCGGAAATGCAGGAAGCCGTGGGCGCTTGGAAAGATGAAGATGATTTGATGCGACGCGCTCAAGATTTGCGTCGCAAGCTGAATTTGGAATGCTTGCTGATTACCCGTTCCGAACAAGGGATGACCTTGTTCACCGAGCAGGGGCGTGAGCATGTGGATGCGCAGGCACAAGAGGTGTTCGATGTCTCGGGTGCCGGGGACACGGTATTGGCAACGCTGGCGGTGATGCGAGCGGCGGGTCTGGACTGGTTGCAGGCCATGCGCTGGGCGAACCGCGCGGGTGGTATCGTGGTCGGAAAATTGGGTACGTCCATTGTGACGGCAAAGGAATTGGCATGATCGTAGTGACCGGTGGCGCTGGCTTTATTGGCAGCAATTTGGTGAAAGGCCTGAACCAGCAGGGTGTGACCGACATTCTGGTGGTGGACGACCTGAGCGATGGCGACAAGTTCGTCAATCTGGTGCATGGCCAAATTGCCGACTATATGGACAAGGACGATTTCCGTGCCCGGTTGGCGCGCGACGAGTTCTCCAATATTGAAGCTGTGTTGCACCAGGGCGCATGTTCGGATACGACCGAGCGCAATGGTCAGTTCATGATGGACAACAACTACCGCGTGACGCTGGAAATCTTCGAGTACTGCCAGGCCAAGCGTATTCCTCTCTTGTATGCTTCGTCCGCCGCTGTTTACGGTGCGGGTCCCTTGTATGCCGAGGACCTCAGCAACGAAGCGCCGTTGAACGTCTACGGCTATTCCAAGTTTCTGTTCGACCAAGTGCTGCGTCGTCATCTGGATAGTCTGCGTGCGCCAGTGGTCGGCCTGCGTTACTTCAATGTCTATGGTCCACAAGAGCAGCACAAAGGTCGTATGGCCTCGGTGGCTTATCACAATATGCTGCAATACCGTCGCGACGGTCATGTACTCTTGTTTGGTGGCTGGGATGGCTATGTGGATGGCGGTCAGCAACGTGACTTCGTCTTTATTGATGATGTCGTGTCGGTGAATCTGCATTTCCTGGGTCAGGACAAGCAGTCGGGCGTGTTCAACTGCGGTTCGGGGCGTGCCCAGCCGTTCAATGATGTGGCCCAGACCGTCGTCAACACCTTGCGTGAGCATGATGGCTTGCCTGCCCTGACATTGGAAGAGTTGGTGACGCAGCAGTTTCTGCAATACATCCCGTTTCCCGATGATCTGAAAGGCCGTTATCAAAGCCACACCCAGGCAGACCTGACACAGTTGCGTGCGGCTGGTTACGACAAGCCTTTCCACGATGTACAGACGGGTGTCGCCGAGTACGTACGCCGTCTGCTGCAGTCGGGGGCTCTGCGCTAAGCAACAGGGCTTTAAAGTCCATGCGGGCTGCCACGCATGGCTAAACGCGGTCTCCGGCCCGCTTTTGCATTCACCCAGGCAGCACCATAAAGGCTTCTTTCCAAGGAGCCTTTATCATGTCTACCTCCCTGATCTTGTCCCCCGTTTCCCATCGCTGGCTGCACTCAATGCAAGGTTGGCGTGCGTCCGTTCTTCGCTTTCTGCTTGCCCTCTGCTTATTGGGGCCCTGGAGCTTGGTCGCTGCGGTCGACTTGAATACGGCTGATGCTCAACAATTGCAGCAAATTAAAGGTATAGGCCCCCGCACGGCCGAGTTGATTCTGGAGGAGCGCCAGCGGGGTGGCCCTTTCGACTCTTTGCAGGATTTGGCGGACCGGGTCAAAGGGATAGGCGCGAAAAAGATTATTACGATGGAGCAGTCGGGCCTGAAAGTGGAACCTGCCAAAGCCGCCAGCAAGGCGGTTTCCAATACGGCCGATGCGGATATAAGAAGAAAGCCGTAGCCCTGGGCGTAGACTCGCTTTAAGCTAGTAGTTTGTTTAGTCTGCATGGGCAGTCAGTGCGAGCTGGCTGCCTTCTTGCTCAAGGTAAGAGATTGATCGATGAAAAACTATCCCACCATTGAAGATACCGTTGGCCAAACCCCCTTGGTTCGCTTGCAGCGTATTCCAGGCGAGTTTGGGCAGGCGCGCGGTAATGTCTTGTTGGCCAAGCTGGAAGGCAATAACCCTGCCGGTTCGGTGAAAGACCGTGCTGCCAGTTCCATGATTCAGGAGGCCGAGCGCCGCGGTGATATCAAGCCGGGAGACACCTTGATCGAGGCCACCAGTGGCAATACTGGTATTGCACTGGCCATGATTGCGGCCGTGCGTGGCTACAAAATGATTTTGATCATGCCCGATAACCTGTCGCTGGAACGTCGTGCTTCCATGACGGCTTACGGAGCGAAGTTGATTCTGACGCCTGCGGATCAAGGCGGTATGGAATACGCCCGTGATTTGGCGCTGAAGATGCAGGCCGAAGGGCAGGGCAAGGTGCTGGATCAGTTTGCCAACAAGGATAATCCAGCGGCGCACGTGCATAGCACCGGCCCGGAAATCTGGCAGCAAACCGATGGTCAGGTTACTCACTTTGTCAGCGCCATGGGCACGACCGGCACCATCATGGGGGTGGGTAATTACTTGCGTAGCCAGAATAGCGGCATAGTGGTGGTGGGGGCTCAGCCTGCACCAGGGGCGCAAATTGCCGGCATTCGTAAATGGCCAGAAGAGTATCTGCCCAAAATTTACGATCCCTCCAAAGTGGATATGTTCGAGGAAATTGGCCAGCAAGAGGCCGAGATCATGACGCGCCGTATGGCCGCTGAAGAGGGGATCTGTGCCGGTATTTCATCCGGCGGTGCTCTGGTGGCTGCCATGCGCGTTGCTCAGCGCGTAGAAAACGCCACGATCGTGTTCATTGTGTGCGACCGTGGCGACCGTTACCTGTCTACCGGCATCTTTAATTAATTAGGGTTGCCGTAGCCCATTTGTTTGGCCAGTTCGGAAGCCAGATCGGCGACCGAGCTGGCATAAAAGTAACTGCGGTTGTAATGGGTAATGGCAAAGAAGTTGGGCGTGCCCAGGCGATACTCGGTAGTATTGCGTGGCTCGTCCACCAGGTTCACTACACCTAATTGAGCCTGCTGCCAGGGGCCTGCGTTCTGGCTCTGACCTTTCACCGTCGCACCGGCATTATTCAATTGTGCCCAATTAAGTTTGGGATAAATGCCGCCGTCCACCATCGCTTTACTTGCGTTGCTCAATTCGACCGGAGCGAAAACCGGCAGGCCGGGTTCCCAGCCGTGTGCACGCAGGAAGTTGGCAATCGACGCCATGGCATCGGCTGGGTTATTGCGCAGATCAATACGGCCATCTCCATCGCCATCGACGGCATAGCGTATCAAGCTGCCGGGCATGAACTGGGACATACCCATAGCGCCTGCGAACGAGCCTTGAACAATACGTGCGTCCAGCTCGCCTTGATAATGCAATTCGATCAGGTCCGCTAATTGATCACGGAACAACTGGCCACGCTCGGGACGGCTGTCATCCGGATAGGCAAAGCCCAGCGTAAACAAGGCATCCAGCACTTTGAAGTCGCCCATGATTTTGCCGTAGACGGTTTCCACGCCGAGGATGGCCACAATAATAGAGGGCGGTACACCATAGTCTTTGGAAATCTGGTCCAAGGCCAGGCGATGTTTTTGCCAGAACTGGACGCCACCTTGAATGCGGGCCGGGTCTACATTGCGTTTTTTATACGTTACCCAACTGCGCTTGATGCGCCCTTTGGTGGGGCGCATTAATTTGGCGGCGGTCTCGTTATATTGAGCTTGCTGCAACATATCGGTGACGACATCCAGCGGGATCTTGCGTACTGTCGCCACTTCCTGGGCGTAGCTCGCAATGTCATCGTTTAATTCACCGTTTAATTTAAAAAATTGTGTCCGACCAGAGCGAGATTCACCGGCCTGAATGGACGCGGGTTCGGCCAAAGCCTTGATTTCGACGGTGCCGGTTTTTTTTGCCGAGGTCTGGAAAGCCGCGCCGCTGCTGGGTTTGGTGTCCGTGGACGGAGCTTGGGAAGTGGTTGTGGCGCAGCCGGCAGTGCTCAGCGCGATCAGTACTGCTTGCAAAATTCGAGTGGGTCTGAACATAATCCATCCTCATGGAGACACTATATTTTATCCATCCATCATGCCATTTGCATGAGATGGGCCGATGGCATCCGGAAAGTCCGCAGCGACTGGATGCCATAAACGATCAACTGCTATCAAGCGGTCTGGCATCCTATCTGGCTCAGCGACAGGCAAGGCTGGCGACGGATGAGGATATCTTGCGGGTACACGATGCCGCTTATGTGCAAAAGCTCAAAGAGCAATTGCCGCAGCAGGGGTATTTCAATATCGATCCGGACACCTTGATGAATCCGCACACTCTGGAAGCAGCCTATGCCGCTGCCGGAGCGGGCCTGGATGCAGTCGATGGCGTCATGAACGAAGGGGCGACGGGCGCATTTTGTGCGGTACGACCTCCCGGTCATCATGCCGAGCGGGCGCGGGCGATGGGGTTTTGTTTTTTTAACAATATCGCTGTGGCCGTGGCCTATGCGATGGAAAAATATGGCCTCAAGCGTGTGCTGATCGTGGATTTTGATGTGCACCACGGCAATGGAACCGAGCAGATTTTTGCCGGCGACGAGCGGGTTCTGATGTGCAGTTTCTTTCAGTCCCCGTTTTTTCCTGATTCCTTTCAGGACCCGGCGGCGCAAAACATGGTAAATATACCGGTTGAGGCCTACACCAAGTCTGCTCAGATTATCGATCTGTTCAAACAGGTTTGTTTGCCCCGCATAGAGGCGTTTGCCCCTGAAATTGTCTTTTTCTCGGCCGGCTTTGATGCCCACCGTGAAGATGAAATGGGACAGCTCAGCTTGGTTGAGGCCGATTATGCGGAATTGACCGCTATGGTGGTCCAGGCCAGTGCGCCTAGTGCCGGACAACGTCTGGTCAGTATGCTGGAAGGGGGGTACGATCCCTCGTCCTTGGGGCGCAGCGTGGTGGCTCACATCAAGGCCTTCGCCGGGCTTTAGGCGAGTGGCTTCGGGCTTTGGAATTCTTCTAAAGCCTTATTTCAACAGAATAATTTTTATTTAAGACTGCACTGGAGAACATTACATGAAGGTGTTAGTACCCGTGAAACGCGTAGTTGACTATAACGTCAAGGTGCGCGTGAAATCTGACCAAACCGGGGTGGACATTGCCAATGTGAAAATGTCCATGAACCCCTTTGACGAAATCGCTGTCGAAGAGGCCACTCGCCTCAAAGAAAGCGGTGCAGCCACTGAAGTGATCGCTCTTTCTTGCGGCGTTGCACAAAGCCAGGAGACGCTGCGCACGGCTTTGGCCATTGGTGCGGATCGGGCCACCCTGGTGCAAACCGATGCTGAGTTGCAGCCTTTGGCCGTGGCCAAGCTGATCAAGGCCGTGGTGGACAAAGAACAGCCTCAGCTCGTGATTCTGGGCAAACAGGCGATCGACGATGACGCCAACCAGACTGGTCAGATGCTGGCTGCCTTGCTGGACTGGCCACAAGCCACTTTTGCCAGCAAAGTTGAAGTTTCGGGCGACAGCGTGTCGGTCACTCGTGAAGTGGACGGCGGTCTGGAAACACTGAAACTGAGCCTGCCCGCTGTGATCACCACCGACCTGCGCCTGAACGAGCCTCGTTACGTGACACTGCCCAACATCATGAAGGCCAAGAAAAAGCCTTTGGAAACCTTGACTCCCGAAGAGCTGGGCATTGATGTGGCTCCTCGTATCAAAACTCTGAAAGTGACTGAGCCTCCAGCTCGTGCTGCCGGCATTATGGTGCCCGATGTTGCCACACTGGTCGAGAAACTGAAGAACGAAGCGAAGGTGATTTAAATGGCTATCCTTGTTATTGCCGAGCACGACAATCAGCAGCTGAAGGCTGCAACGCTCAACGCCCTGGCTGCCGCTCAGAAGATCGGCGGTGATGTGCATGTTCTGGTCGCAGGCTACCAGGCTGCTGGCGTGGCCCAGGCGGCTGCCAAGGCTCAGGGTGTCAGCAAGGTCCTGTTGGCCGATGGCCCTGCATTGGCTGAAGGCCTGGCCGAGAACGTGGCTGCCCAAGTGCTGGCCATCGCCTCCAATTACAGCCACATCCTGTTCCCGGCAACCGCTTCGGGCAAGAACATTGCCCCTCGCGTTGCGGCCAAGCTGGATGTTGCCCAAGTGTCGGACATTTTGTCCGTGGAGTCGGCGGATACCTTCACCCGTCCTATTTATGCCGGTAATGCTGTGGCGACCGTTCAGTCCAGCGATGCCGTTAAAGTGATCACCGTGCGTACCACCGCCTTTGACGCTGTGGCCGCTGAAGGTGGTAGTGCCGCTGTTGAAGAGCTGAGCGCCGTGGCTGATTCGGGCCGTTCTACGTTCGTCAGCCGTGAAGTGGCCAAGAGCGACCGTCCTGAGCTGGCGGGTGCCGGTGTGGTCGTGTCCGGTGGTCGCGGTATGGGCAGCGCCGAAAACTTCAAATTGCTGGACGGTCTGGCTGACAAGCTGGGCGCGGCACTGGGTGCTTCGCGCGCTGCAGTGGACGCCGGCTATGCTCCGAACGACTGGCAGGTGGGTCAGACAGGCAAGATCGTGGCTCCTCAGCTATACGTGGCCGTGGGTATTTCCGGTGCCATCCAGCACTTGGCTGGCATGAAAGACTCCAAGGTTATCGTGGCGATCAACAAAGATCCCGAAGCGCCTATTTTTGGCGTGGCCGACTACGGTTTGGTCGCGGATCTGTTTGAAGCTGTGCCTGAGTTAGAAAAAGCGCTCTAAGCGCCCATCGGCCTGCTGGGGACTTCTCCAGCAGGCTTTTTTTCAGTGCGTATATCCTAGGGGCCTGATTGTGGCTTCGGTCCTTTTTGTTTCTGTGTAGGAGTGTTCATGACGTATCGTGTACCCACCCAAGACATCCGCTTTGCACTTACAGAGCTGGCTGATCTACCTGGTGTGCTGGAATTGCCTGGCTTTGAGGATTTCTCGGCCGAGTTGATCGATGCCATTATTGATGAGAACGCCCGCTTCGTTGAGCAGGAAGTAGCACCTTTGAACCGCGCCGGTGATCAGAATGGCGCCAAGTGGAATGATGGTGTGGTCACCACCACACCCGGCTTCAAGAAAGCCTTTGAAGAATTTGCAAAAGCTGGCTGGCAGGGTTTGCAGCACGAAGCCGAACTGGGTGGCCAAGGCTTGCCCAAGCTGATCGGCGCCGTGGCATGTGAAAATATCAATGCTGCCAACCTGGCTTTTTCCCTGTGTCCGTTGCTGACCGACGGCGTGATCGAAGCCGTGTCCATGGTTGGCTCGGAAGAACAGAAACAACGTTTCCTGCCTCCCTTGCTGGAAGGCCGCTGGACCGGCACCATGAACTTGACCGAGCCTCAGGCCGGTTCGGATCTGGCCCAGGTTGCCAGCCGTGCTGTTCCTCAGGATGATGGCAGCTACCGCATCAGCGGTCAAAAGATTTTCATCACCTACGGTGAGCACGATATGGCCGAGAACATCGTCCATCTGGTGCTGGCCCGTACGCCTGATGCACCTGCCGGTGTGAAAGGGATCTCGCTTTTCATCGTGCCCAAGTTCATGGTGAACGACGATGGCTCCCTGGGCGCCCGTAACGACGTCTGGTGTGCTTCGCTGGAGCACAAGCTGGGCATCCACGGTAGCCCAACCGCTGTGCTGCTGTACGGCTCAGGCAAGGGTGAGGTGGGCGAGGGTGCCGTCGGCTACCTGGTCGGCAAGGAAAACGAAGGCCTGAAGTACATGTTCATCATGATGAACGCGGCCCGTTACGCGGTGGGCGTGCAAGGTATCGCCGTGGCCGAACGTGCATTCCAGCAGGCTCTTGAATACGCCAACGAGCGTGTACAGGGTGCGCCTCTGACTGGCGGCAAGGCCGTGTCGATTGCCCATCACCCCGACGTGCAGCGCATGCTGGTGCAAATGCGTGCCCTGACAGAAGGCTCCCGTGCCTTGGCTTACTTTGCTGCCGGTGTGAACGACAAGGCGCGTCACAGTGCTGACGAAAATGCCCGCAAGCGCTACCAGGCTCTGTACGAATTCCTGGTGCCTGTGGTCAAGGGTTTCAGCACTGAAATGTCCCTGGAAGTGACTTCCCTGGGCGTGCAGGTGCACGGTGGTATGGGCTTTATCGAGGAAACTGGTGCGGCCCAGCATTACCGTGACTCGCGCATTCTGCCTATCTACGAAGGGACAACCGCGATTCAGGCCAATGACTTCATCGGTCGCAAGGTTCTGCGTGACGCCGGTGCTGTGATCCAGGGCTTGGCTCCCGAGTTGGGTGCAACTGTTGCCAAGCTGCGTGAGCGTGCGGCTCAAGGCGGTGATCACAAAGCGGCGTTGACCTTGATCGCCGATCGTCTGGAAGCCGGAGTGAAGAGCGTGGAACGCGCTGCCATGTTCACCTTGATGAACGCTCAGAAAGACCTGCCTGCCGTGTTCCTGGGCAGCGTGCCATTCTTGATGCTGTCCGGCTATGTGCTGACTGGCTGGCAGATGGCCCGTGCCGCTTTGGCTGCGGAGAAAGCATTGAGCGAAGGCAGCCAGGATCCATTCCTGCGCCGCAAGCTCTCGACCAGCGTGTTCTTTGCCAGCCACTTGCTGCCACGTGCCGGTGCCTTGGCACAGTCCGTAGCGGATGGTGTGGAGCTGACTCCTTACCTGTCGACTGAGCTGCTGTAACTCGATCAGCCCCAAGGCATAAAGGCCCGCGCCGCTTCTTTGGCTGCCGGGCCTTTTTTGGGTATATTGATATAACGTTTAATTATTTGAAACGTGCTCTTTATACTGACAAAATCATCTGACTAGTCCTGATTATTTAAGTCGGTGATCTCCTGATCGCGGCTGCATTTCGAAAAGAGGAACGTAATGGCTACACTTCGTCTGGGTGACCTGGCCCCTGATTTTGAACAAAAATCCTCCGCTGGCACCATCAAGTTTCACGAGTTCTTGGGTAATAGCTGGGGCGTTCTGTTCTCCCACCCAGCCGACTTTACGCCTGTGTGCACCACCGAACTGGGTTACACCGCCAAACTGGCGGACGAGTTCGCCAAGCGCGGCGTGAAAGTGATTGCCGTTTCCGTTGACGACGTTGATTCCCACGGCAAGTGGATTGATGACATCAACGAAACACAAAAAACCACCGTTAACTTCCCCATCCTGGCTGATGCTGACCGCAAGGTGTCGGATCTGTACGATATGATTCACCCCAACGCCAGCACCACCGTGACTGTGCGTTCGGTGTTCATCATCGACCCGGCCAAGAAAGTGCGTCTGATCATCACTTACCCAGCCAGCACGGGCCGCAACTTCAACGAGATCCTGCGCGTGATCGATTCCCTGCAACTGACCGACAGCCACAGCGTGGCCACGCCAGTGAACTGGGAAGACGGCGACGACGTGATCATCGTTCCCAGCCTGAAAGATCCGGAAGTTCTGAAGCAGAAATTCCCCAAAGGCTACACCGAGATCCGTCCTTACCTGCGTGTGACGCCTCAGCCTAACAAGTAATTGCCACTTGGTCTTTAGGCTCAGACAAAAAGCCCTCCTGCTTATGGCACGAGGGCTTTTTTATGGGTACAGCCTTTCCAGGTAGGCAGCTCTCGCTTGGGCTCAGCGCATGTCCTGGTGTTTTTTCAAGGGTTTCTGGGGATCACAATTACGGCATAGAACTACTGTATAAAACCACGGGGTAATCACAGTTTTCCAGCTGCGGAGGGGAGAGGGCAGGCAAGCCAAGCCTGGTAAGAAATTGACTGCAGCTGGCTTCAGGACTGGGGTTCAGCGCATCAGTGGACAAGGCGCAACATTCGCGCAGGTACTAATTGCACTAAAAGCTGGTTTTAAATACAGTACTGTATAAGAAAACAGTAATCGGAGTTAGCCATGCTCAGTCCAAGCCGTCATTACCGTCCTCAAGCCACTCCTCGTTTCCGTGGCCCAGTCCGTTCCGCAGCCTCGTCCAGTCCGTTCACCAAGCCTCTGTCTTTCAAGGCCAAGGTCATGGATGTGTGTTTGGTTGCCGTGTGGGGTGCCAGTATTCCTGGCTTGTTGTGGTTGGGCAGCATGGGCGGGTTTTAAGGCCACGCCCTTGTGCTGTTCCAAGGGGCGATCAGGGCACCAGTTGTGTCCAGTCGTTTGACAGGAAACGGTCCCGTGCCAGTTTTTCGGCCTGCTCCAGTGTGGGTGTTTCCAGTGTGCGGGGTTGAAGTGCCGTCTTTTTGCGGAACACGTCCAGCATGGCTTCAATCACAGCCTCGCGGCTCATGCCGGTTTGACTGCGGATAGGGTCCACGCGTTTCTTGGCGCTGGTGGTGCCTTTGTCCGAGAGTTTTTCCTTACCGATGCGCAGGACTTCCAGCATCTTGTCAGCATCAATATCGTAGGCCATGGTCACATGGTGCAATACAGCATTGCCACGGCGTGCTTGTGCGGCGCCGCCAATTTTTCCACCAGCACTGGTAATGTCGTTCAGCGGTTGGTACCAGGCATCAATACCAATTTCCCGTAGGGCTTCGATCACCCAGGAATCCAGAAACTCGTAGGACTCCTGAAACGTCATGCCGGCTACAAACTGCTTGGGTACGCTAAGCGAATACGTTATGGTGTTGCCTGGCTCGATGAACATGGCACCACCGCCACTGATACGGCGCACGACGCGTATACCGTGACGGGCAGCTGCCTCGGCTTCAATTTCATTGCGCAGGGACTGGAAACGCCCAATCACCACTGCCGCTTCTTGCCACTCCCAGATGCGCAGGGTGGGGGCGCGGGTGCCTTCACTGACTTCCTGGGTGATGATTTCATCCAGGGCCATATGCAGGGCAGCGGGTTGCGGCTCCATATGGACCAGTTCCCAGGGCAACTCGTTCCAGCTCATCATGCCAAGGCCCTCCGCACGACCACGCCAATGGCCTGCGGGTCCAGACCGAACATTTCGATGTCGGCAGGCAGGGCGCGGCTAACATGAGCCGCAATTTCTTCAGCACTGCTGTTGACGGACAGGCCCTGCAGGGCTTGATTGATCAGGCCCAGTGCTTCGGGAGGTTCCAGAAAAAAGTCGCCGCTCAATCGTGCTTGTTCGATCATATGATCTTTGACATCCAGATCGATCACGACCAGCTTGCCGCCAGGGACTTTGTATTCAGCATGCATAGACTGTGTCCTTTGATAAGGTCGGCCCCTTTTTGCCAAGGGGAGGGCGAATCGAGTAAATTTCCGCCTTTGCTGCGTTTAATACGGGGGCATCGTGCCCAAAGTGTCGTATTTTAGCGTAGTTAAACGCCGGGAAACGAAGCCCCGATCAGTCAAAAAGCTTGGTAATTCAGGCTTTTTGCTGATAGAATCATGGGCTAATCATTTTTTTCATCCTCTGTCAGCGCGATTTTTATAATGTGTGCGGCTGATACGATGGTTTTGGAGTCAATCGTGGATTTGATCGCTATTCTTGAGCAAGAAGAAATCCAGCGCCTGACCGGTGGCAAGCTGCCTCCCGAGTTCGGTCCTGGTGACACTGTTGTTGTGAACGTAAACGTGGTTGAAGGTACGCGTAAGCGTGTCCAGGCTTACGAAGGCGTGGTTATCGGCCGTCGCAATCGTGGTCTGAACTCTTCTTTCATCGTTCGCAAGATTTCTTCGGGCGAAGCTGTTGAGCGTACATTCCAGCTGTATTCCCCTCAGATCGCCAGCATCGAAGTCAAGCGTCGTGGCGCTGTGCGTCGTGCTAAACTGTACTATCTGCGCGATCGCTCGGGTAAAGCCGCTCGCATCAAAGAAAAACTCGTTCGTCGTTCGGGTAACTAATTCCCAAGCGAACAGCGATGCAAAGGCACCCAGGCGGGTGCCTTTGTTTTTATGTGGGATCACATACCAGTTCTTATGGATAAGCCTCGTATCAGGCCCGTTATCGTTCCTGGATTCGACCCTCGCAGCCAGCCTCTGGTTGCATTAGACTCTTTGCCTGAATTGCCTGCTCAGGCCCAGCAACTGGATTTTCTACGTAGCGCTTTTGCCCAGCCCATACAGTGGCAGGTCGAGCCTTTGTTTCGCAGCTCCTTTTATCCAGAGTTTTTGCCCGGTTCCATGAATGTGCGCTCCGCCGTCTGTATTGGTGTGATGCAGCGCCCCGAAGGGCCCACCGTTATTTTTACGCGTCGGGCCATGCACTTGCACAATCATGCAGGGCAGATCAGTTTTCCCGGCGGACGTATTGAAGCCTCGGATCTGGGGCCGGTCGAAGCCGCCTTGCGTGAAACCCAGGAAGAGATCGGCATCGAGCCGCGCTTTGTGCGTTATCTGGGTCAGCATCCTATTTTTGTCACCAGTACCCAGTTTGCGATGCGCCCCATTATTGGCGAGCTGCAAGAGGGTTTTCAGGTGTTGCCCGATAGCTCTGAAGTGGCCGAGGTCTTTGAAGTGCCCTTGTCGGTCCTGCTGGACCCGCAGCGTCATCAATTGCATCACGCCGATTTGCCGGACGGGGCAGGGCGTTACTACTTCTCCATCCCTTGGGGGCCGTACTTTATCTGGGGTGCCACGGCGGTCTTGATCCGTAATCTTTACCACCACTTGTCGGCTGCCTGGGTGCAGTTGTCTGCCGGTGGAGACACTCACGCCAAAAGCCTGTAATCAGGTCTGACAGGCGGGCGCTTTGCAGCGTATTCCGCCTTCACAAAAAAGGGGCATTTTGCTTTGCCCCTTGTTCCCCTAATAACGTGGCTTGTTTTCGTGCTCGGCCAGCAAACGCTGGTATAGCGCGTGCCGTTCAGGGTGAATGCTGCCGGCTTCGATGGCCGCCAGCACGCCACAGCCCGGTTCATGCCTGTGGGTGCAGTTATAAAAGCGGCAAGACTCCACCGCTTTTCGGAAATCGGGGAAGCCGTGCGCAATATCTTCCTGTGTCATATGCGACAGGCCAAAGGCCTGGAAGCCGGGGCTGTCGATCAGGTCGCCGCTATTAGGCAGGTGATACAGGCGGGTGCTGGTGGTTGTGTGTCGGCCCGCCCCCAAGGCTTGCGAGTATTCCTGGGTCAGCGCGCCGGCATCCGGGACCAGGGCATTGAGCAGGGTGGATTTACCCATGCCGCTTTGCCCCAGCAGCAAGGTACGTTTGTTCGCCAGCCAGGGGGCCAGCGCTTCCCGTGTCTGTTCTGGTTCCAGCGCCACCATTTCCAGAATAGGGACGCCCAGGGCGGCGATAGGGGCCAGCTTGGCGCGTGCGCGCTCCAGGTGGGTGCTCAGATCGGCCTTGTTCAGAATAATCACCGGCTCAATATCCACACTCCAGGCCGCGACCAGGGCGCGTCCCAGCAAGTCTTCGGAGTAAACGGGTTCTGGTGCCACCACAATCAGAAGCTGATCAATATTGGCGGCAAACTGCTTGGTGCGGAAGTCGTCAGAGCGATATAGCAGATTGCGCCTTTCTTGCACCGCCTCAATAGAGCCTTCCCCTTTGGCCTGCATCAACACATCGACTTGATCGCCAACCGCAATCCCGGCTTTTTTTCCACGAGGGAAGCACTTGATCGTTTCGCCATCAGGCAGTTCGACAAAGTAGTGACGACCATGGGCGGCGGTCACCAGACCGCTAAGGTATTTAGATGTCATGCCAGGCTTTTCAGGTGTCGAATGCGATCAATCGCGTTGGGGTGGCTATCGTAAAAGGCAGAGTGCATAGGGTCGGGCGTCAAGGTTGCGGCATTGTCGTTATAGAGCTTGAGCAAGGCGCTGATCAAGTCCTGGGCCTGGCTGTGCTGGGCGGCAAAGCTGTCGGCCTGATATTCGTCCCGGCGCGAGAGCAGGGCGCTCAAGGGGCCCATCCAGAAGGTGAAGGTAGGCACCACCATAAAGAACAGGATCAGGGCCAGGGCGTCGTTGGGGCGACCTAACTGGGGAATCACGCCCAGCCCGGTATAAAAGCCCACCTTGCCCCAGGCCCAGCCGGCCAGCAGAAAAAAGATCAGGGATGTGAATACGCTGATCAGCAGACGGCGCTGGATATGGCGATGCTTGAAGTGGCCCAGCTCATGCGCCAGCACGGCTTCTACTTCTTCGGGCTGCAGCTTGTTCAGCAAGGTATCAAAAAACACGATGCGCTTTTGGCGACCCAGGCCGGTGAAGTACGCATTGCCATGGGCGGAGCGGCGCGAGCCATCCATCACATACAAGCCGTTGGTTTGAAAGCCGCAACGTTGCGCCAGGGCATTGATGCGTTCACGCAGGCTGGCATCTTCCAGTGGTTTGAAGGTATTGAAAATAGGGGCGATAACGCGCGGGTACAGCCACAGCACCAGCAGATTGAAAACCAGCCACAGACCCCAGCCGTACCAGGGCCAGGACGGGCCGGCCCAATCCATCAGGCTGAGCAGGGCGGCACACAAGGGTGTACCCAGAATCAGGACGATGATCAGAGTTTTTGCGGTATCGGCAAAGAACAGGGCAGGCTTCATGCGGTTAAAACCAAAGCGCGCTTCCAGTACAAACTTGCGATACCAGGCAAAAGGCAGGCCCACGACACCCATAATCGCCAGGACAGCGCCAATCAGGGTTAGCTGACGCAGCAGTTCATGACTGATCCAGTTGCCCAGCGTGACATCCAGCCATTGCAGACCGCCCAGCAGCGTAAAGCCCAGCAAGACCAGGGCCTCTACCAGACGCTCGCTTAAACCCAGCCGGGTGCGTGCGATGGTGTAGCGTGCCGCACGTTGATGGCTATGCAGGCCAATGCGTTCGGAAAACTCGGCCGGCACCTCGTTCTGATGACGATAAACGTGCCGGATCTGCCGCAGGCCTAAATAAAAGCGCAGCAAAACGTCTGCAAGCAGAAAGATAATGAACAACAAAGTCAGCATGTAGGCGGCTATATGTAAAATGGGCGTTTTGAGGAATGATTATATGGCGGTTCATACACAGCGTCTGGTCTGGCTCGATATGGAGATGACAGGACTGGATCCGGACAAAGAGCGCATCATCGAAGTTGCGGTCGTGGTAACAGAAGCAGACTTGACTCTGGTGGCGGAAGGCCCGGTTCTGGTGGTTCATCAAAGCAATGCATTGCTCGATGGCATGGACGCCTGGAACAAGGGTACGCATGGCCGTAGCGGCCTGATCGACAAGGTCAAAGCTTCTACCCTGACCGAAGCGCAAGCCGAGGATCAGTTGCTGGAATTCCTGAAAGAGCACGTACCGGCCGGCAAGTCGCCCCTGTGTGGCAACACCATCAGCCAGGACCGTCGTTTCATGTACCGCTACATGCCTCGTCTGGAGGCTTTCTTCCACTATCGCAATCTGGATGTCAGCACTCTGAAAGAACTGGCTTTGCGTTGGAAGCCTGAAGTGGTTAAAAGTTTCGTCAAGCAAAGCCGCCACGAGGCCTTGGCTGATATTTACGAGTCCATTGACGAGCTGAAACACTACCGCGAGCACTTCATCCGTCTGTAAACGGGAAGGGCAGGCAGGGCGGAAGGGATGCGGGTCCCAGCACGGTTCGTGAGCGTGCTGCAGCTGTAGGCGGGGACACATTGGCAGGATCAAAACCGAGGATAGCGATTTGTCGCACCTCGGTTTTTTTACGTCTAAGTATTTACCCTTAAAGTATCTGCTTCAAGGCCATATGATACGGTTTTGCGATTGACATCACATTTTTCGTATTAAATAATGAAGTGTATATGGTTTGCGTCGAAACAAATTTGTTTGGGCGCTTTCTGCACTCTTACCGGGGATGGTCATGTATGCACAACTTGTAGAGACAGGCGTCAAGCAGGTCCAGGATATCGAGCAGATGTCCGACGAAGAGCGTCGGTTCCAAGAGCGCATCGATGAGGGTGTCCGCATCGAAGCCAGGGACTGGATGCCCGAAGCCTATCGCAAAACCTTGGTTCGCCAGATTTCTCAGCACGCGCACTCCGAGGTTGTCGGGATGCTGCCCGAAGGTAACTGGATTACTCGCGCCCCTTCGCTCAAGCGCAAAGCCATCTTGATGGCCAAGGTGCAGGACGAGGCCGGTCACGGTCTGTACCTGTACAGCGCGGCCGAAACGCTGGGCGTAAGCCGTGACAAGCTGGTCGACGATCTGCTGTCGGGCAAAGCCAAGTACTCCAGTATTTTTAACTATCCAACATTGAACTGGGCCGATATCGGCATGATCGGCTGGCTGGTCGATGGCTCGGCCATCATCAACCAGATTCCGCTGTGCCGCTGCTCCTACGGTCCTTATGCCCGCGCCATGGTGCGCGTGTGCAAGGAAGAGTCTTTCCACCAGCGCCAGGGTTACGACCTGCTGATTCAGATGTGTCTGCACGGTACGCCGGAGCAAAAGGCCATGGTTCAGGACTCCATCAACCGCTGGTGGTGGCCTGCCTTGATGATGTTCGGTCCTTCGGATGCTGACTCCACCAACAGCGCCCAGTCCATGCAGTGGAAGATCAAGCTGTTCTCCAACGACGAACTGCGCCAGAAGATGGTGGACCAGACCGTGCCTCAGGCCGAGTACCTGGGTCTGACCATTCCTGACCCTGATCTGCGCTGGAACGAAGAGCGCGGTCACTACGACTTTGGCGAGATCGACTGGGAAGAATTCTGGGCGGTGATCAAGGGCAATGGTCCCTGTAATCGTGAGCGACTCGAAGCCCGAGTCCAGGCCCACGAGAACGGCGCCTGGTTCCGTGATGCACTGGATGCACATGCCCAAAAGCAGGAAGCCGTCCGCAAGGTGGCCTGATCAAGAAGGCCAGGAAACCAGCACGGTTTCTGATTCGATCCGATTCGCAGCAGGCGCTTTGACAGCGCCGCTGCACAGCAAGGAATTTTCAGTTATGAGCAAGAACGATTGGCCCCTGTGGGAAGTTTTCATTCGCAGCCAGCATGGCTTGGCCCACAAGCACGTAGGCAGCCTGCATGCTCCGGACGCCGAAATGGCCATTAACAATGCCCGTGATGTGTACACCCGCCGTAACGAAGGCGTGAGCATCTGGGTCGTACGTGCAGCCGATATCGCTGCTTCCAGCCCTGGTGACAAAGGCCCGCTGTTCGAGCCATCCAACACCAAGGTCTACCGTCACCCTACGTTTTTCCCCATGCCTGACGGCATCAATATGTAGGAACTGGTATGGACAAAGCTTTGTTTTCCTACGCCCTGCGCATGGGCGATTCCACCCTGGTGCTGGCTCAGCGCCTGGGTGAGTGGACTGGCCACGGCCCGGCTCTGGAAGAAGAACTGGCCTGTGCCAATACGGCACTGGACTTGCTGGGTCAGGCCCGTATGTGGCTGACACTGGCAGGTGAGACCGAAGGTCAGGGCCGGGACGAAGATCGTCTTGCCTATCACCGAGACGTCCACGAGTACACCAACTACTTGTTGGTGGAGCGCGAGAATGGTCACTACGGCGACACGCTGGCACGTCAGTTCCTGTTTGATGCCTGGCATTGCTTCCTGCTGGAGCAGTTGATCGAATCCAGCGACGAGCAGATTCGCGAGATTGCCCAGAAGGCACATAAAGAAGCGCTGTATCACCTGCGCCGCTCGACCGACTTGATCGTGCGCCTGGGTGATGGCACCCCGGAAAGCCACAAGCGCATGCAAAAAGCCATTGATGATGCCTGGTTCTACCTGGGTGAGCTGTTCCTGGATGACGAGGTCACCGAGGAACTGGCTCAGCGTCAGGCTGTGCCGTTGATGGCCAGCCTGTGGCAGCCTTGCCTGGAGTACATCCAGAATGCGCTGGAGCGCGCCACCTTGCGTTGCCCGGCCGAGCAGGATGCTCAGCACAAGGCCTACCGTGGTGGTCCGCAAGGCCGTCACACGGAAGCGTTAGGGTTTCTGTTGGCAGAAATGCAGCACCTGCCACGTATGTATCCTGACGCCACTTGGTGATCGCCATGACACAGACCTGGAGCACCGAGCAGGTCATGCAAGTGCTGGCCACGGTTCCAGACCCGGAGATCCCCGTGATCTCCCTGCTGGACCTGGGCATTGTGCGTGACGTGAGTTGGGAGCAGGACGTGTGTGTGGTCACCATCACACCGACCTACTCCGGTTGTCCGGCGATGTACGAGATGAGCCACTCGATTGAACAGGCCTTGCAACAGGCCGGTATCGAGCAGGTTCGGGTGGATACCAAGTTGTCACCGGCCTGGACGACCGATTGGATGAGCGAGCAGGGCAAGCTGGCCTTGCGCGACTACGGTATCGCTCCTCCGGCCCAAAGTGCGGTTGATATTTCTGGTTTGCTGCGTCAGCCCGAGGCGCCCGTGGTGGCCTGTCCTCAATGCGGCTCCACGCATACACGGGTGATCAGCCAGTTTGGCTCCACACCCTGTAAAGCGCTGTATCGCTGCATCAGCTGCGGTGAACCATTCGATTACTTTAAGGCGCATTAGTCCTATGAGTCAGTTTTATTCTCTTCCTGTGGCTTCGGTCTCCCGCAGCACCCGCGACGCCGTGGTGGTGGCCTTTACCGTGCCCGAGGATTTGCAGGATGTGTTTCAGTTTCGTCCCGGTCAGTACCTGACCTTGCGCACTCACCTGGATGGCCAGGAATTGCGCCGCTCCTACTCGATCTGTGCGGCTCCGCACGATCGGTTGCTGCGCGTGGCGATCAAGCGTGTGAATGATGGCGCTTTCTCCACCTGGGCCAATAGTCATCTGGAAGCGGGCGCCACCCTGGAAGTGATGCCGCCTGATGGCAACTTCACCGTGGACTTTGATCCCAGCCAGGCCCACCGTTACGCCGCCTTTGCGGTCGGTAGTGGCATTACACCGATTCTGTCGCTGGTAAAAACCGCGCTGGATACCGAGCCCAAGTCCACTTTCACGCTGTTTTTCGGTAACCGTGCTTCCTCGGCCATCATGTTCCGCGAAGAGATCGAGGACCTGAAAAACACCTATATGGAACGTTTCTCCATCGTGTATATCATGAGCCGGGAAACGCAGGATATCGACCTGTTCAACGGCCGTCTGGATGGCGAAAAAGTGCGTCAGCTGATGCAGCAATGGTTTGATCCAGCCAGTGTGGACGTGGCCTTTGTGTGTGGTCCCCAGGACATGAGCGAGCAGGTGGTTGCTGCCTTGCAGGAAAACGGCCTGGAAAAATCCCAGATCAAGTTCGAGCTGTTCGGCGCCCCCAAAGGCCCACGTGCACTGCGTACGGGCGAAGAGTCTCGCAAGGCTCCGGGCAAGGAAGAGTGCGAGCTGACCGTGATTCAGGACGGCATTACCCGCAACCTGACTATCAGCAAAAGCAACAGCAGCATTCTGGACGCGGCACTGGAGCAAGGGCTGGAATTGCCTTACTCCTGTAAAGGTGGGGTTTGTTCTACCTGCCGTTGCAAAGTGGTAGAGGGCGAAGTGGACATGGACGCCAACTTTGCATTGGAAGATTACGAAGTAGCCCGCGGTTTCGTGCTCAGTTGCCAAAGCTTTCCGGTTACCGACCGGGTGGTGATTGACTTCGATCAGGAAACCTAAGACCGCAGCAAAATAGCGGTTTTTCAAGAATCTGGACGCCAGCTTCCCAGCTTGGCGTCCTACTAGTTTCAGGAGCACATTGTATGGCAGCAGATTTTTTCAAGACGCATCAGGCAACGCTGGATCAGGCTTTGAGCAGTATTCTGGAGCGCAACTTCTGGAGCGCTTATCCTGAAAATCCCAGCCCGCGCGCCTACGGTGAAACCGCGGCTCAGGATGGTCAGGCTGCTTTTGAAGCCTACCGTGGCAAAGCCTTTCCCTTGACGCTGGAAGGCGCACAAGGTGAAGTCGGCAACGAGCAATCGCCTTTTGGTTTTGATCTGGGCATTAGCTACCCCAAAGTGCCGGTGGACCAATTGCTGGCTCAGTCGCAACTGGCGTTGGACAGCTGGCGCGATGCTGGCCCGCAAGCCTGGGTGGGTATTTGTCTGGAAATCCTGCATCGCTTGAATCAGCGCAGCTTCGAGATCGCTCACGCTGTGCAGCACACCACGGGTCAGGGCTTCATGATGGCCTTCCAGGCCGGTGGCCCTCACGCTCAGGAACGTGCGCTGGAAGCCGTGGCCTATGCCTGGCAGGAAATGTCCCGTATCCCCGGTCTGGTTGACTGGATCAAGCCCCAGGGCAAGCACGATCCTATCCAGATGAAGAAACAGTTCAAAGTCGTGCCCCGTGGCATTGGTCTGGTGATTGGTTGCTCCACCTTCCCGACCTGGAACGGTTACCCCGGTCTGTTTGCCTCGCTGGCAACCGGTAACACCGTAATTGTGAAGCCGCACCCTGGCGCGATTCTGCCTCTGGCCATTACCGTTGCTGTCGCCCGCGAAGTGCTGGCCGAAGCCGGCTTCAATCCTAATGTGGTCTTGCTGGCCGCTCACGAGCCATCGGAAGACACCGCCCAGCAACTGGCACTGAACAAGGCCGTCAAGCTGATCGACTTTACCGGCAGCAGCCAGAACGGTAACTGGTTGGAAGAAAATGCTCGCCATGCCTTGGTCTACACCGAAAAAGCCGGTGTGAACCAGGTCATTATTGATTCGGTTGAGGATTTCAAGGCGGTTGCCCGCAACCTGGCGTTCTCCTTTGCGCTGTACTCCGGCCAGATGTGTACCGCCCCTCAAAACATTTACGTGCCTCGTGACGGTATCCGTACTGCCGATGGCGTGATGAGCTTTGACGAAGTGGCTCAAGGTCTGGCCCAGGCAGTGCAAAAGCTGGTGTCCGATCCGGCCCGTGCCGTTGAAATTACGGGTGCCGTGCAAAACGAAGCCTGCGCACAGCGTATTGATCAGGCTCGCCAATTGGGCATGCCTATCCTGGCTGATAGCCAGACGCTGGAACACCCCGCATTCCCCGGTGCCCGCGTACGTACACCGCTGGTCTTGCAGGCCCGTGTGGATCAGCCCGAGATTCAACAAGAATGGTTCGGCCCCATCGTTTTTGTGGTGCAAACCGATTCGACCGAGCAAAGCATTGAAGTGGCAGGTCGCAACGTGATCGAGCACGGCGCACTGACCTTGTCGGCTTACAGCACCGACGATGCCGTGACCGCCAAGATTCAGCGCATGGCCGAGCGTTCCGGCGTATCCCTGTCCCTGAACCTGACCGGCGCTGTGTTCATCAACCAGACCGCAGCCTATAGCGACTTCCACGGCACCGGCGCCAACCCGGCTGCCAACGCATCTCTGTCGGATTCGGCCTACGTTGCTAACCGCTTCCGCGTCGTTCAGACTCGCTGGCATTTCTAAAGGAGGGTGGCCAGGTGACTGACCAAAGTATTCAATTTCAGCTGGAAAATGGCGTAGCACGCATTACCTTGAATCGTCCCGACAAGCTCAACAGCTTCACGGCCGATATGCACGGCGAGCTGGCTCAGGCTCTGGATAAAGTAGAACAGTGCGCGGATCTGCGTGTGCTGATTCTGACCGGTAATGGCCGTGGCTTTTGCGCCGGCCAGGACCTGTCCGAGCGTCAGATGAGCGCGGGCGATGCCCCCGTGGATCTGGGTGCCACCATTGAAAAATTCTACGCACCGCTGGTGCGCCGTCTGCGTGCGCTGGCGGCCCCTGTGGTGGTGGGTGTCAATGGTGTGGCCGCCGGTGCTGGCGCGAACCTGGCTCTGGCCGGCGACATCGTGATCGCCACTCGTTCGGCCAGCTTCATCCAGCCATTCTGCCGCCTGGGCTTGCTGCCTGACACTGGCGGTACCTTCTTCCTGCCTCGTCTGGTGGGCACGGCACGCGCGATGGGCCTGTCTTTGCTGGGTGACAAGCTCTCGGCCGAGCAGGCAGCGCAGTGGGGCCTGATCTGGGAATGCGTGGACGATGACGCTTTCCAGGCTCGCCTGAACGAACTGGCTGCCCATTTTGCGCAGGCACCGACCAAAGGTCTGGCATACGCCAAGAAAGCGATTTATGCCAGTGATGCCCATTCGCTTGATCAACAGTTGGATCTGGAGCGCGACTTGATGCGTGAACTGGGTGCATCCGAGGATTACCGCGAGGGTGTTAATGCATTCCTGGGCAAGCGTGCCCCCCAATTTAAAGGAAAGTAATGCAAAGCAACGCAATGGCTGTTGAAGACCCACAAGCACTGGCCGAGCAGGTCAGTGACCATATGTATGGCAATGACCAGGCATCTCAGGCTTTGGGCCTGAGCCTGGATAGCGTGGCACCGGGCAAGGCCGACATGAGCATGACGGTGCGCGCCGACATGCTCAACGGGCACAAGACCTGTCACGGTGGTTTCATTTTTGCGTTGGCTGACAGCACCTTTGCGTTTGCCTGCAATTCTCGCAATGCACCGACTGTTGCGTCCGGCTGCACTATCGATTACCTGGCTCCTGCCTTTGAAGGGGACGTCCTGACCGCTCGTGCGGTCGAGGCCTCCCTGGCCGGTCGCACCGGGGTGTATGACATCGAGGTGGTCAACCAGAACAACAAGCGCGTTGCCTTGTTCCGTGGGCGCTCGTACCGGCTGAATGGCACGGTACTGGGCGGGATTGAAAAAAAATAATTTTTTGACGATACATACCCTGTAGACCCGGGGGGGTCGGAAGTACCACACCAGCGGCAGGGCAGGAGTACACCATGACAGCAATTAAAGAACAGGTTGGCCGCGATGCCATTGAGCATGCAAGTGTTGACGAAATCCGCAACTTGCAGCTGGAGCGTCTGAAATGGACGCTAAAGCATGCTTACGAGAATGTGCCGCACTATCGGCAGAAATTTGACGAAGCGGGCGTGCACCCCGACGATTTGAAGCAGTTGTCGGACATTTCCAAGTTCCCTTTCACGACCAAGCAGGACCTGCGTGACAACTACCCCTTCAAGATGTTTGCGGTTCCCCGTGAACAGGTAGCACGCGTGCATGCTTCCAGTGGCACCACGGGCAAGCCAACCGTGGTGGGCTATACCGCCAATGACATCTCCACCTGGGCCGATCTGTTTGCCCGTTCCATGTGGGCGGCCGGTGCCCGCCCCGGTGATATTGCCCACGTGGCTTACGGCTACGGCCTGTTCACTGGCGGTCTGGGTGCGCACTACGGTGCCGAGCGCCTGGGTTGTACTGTGGTTCCCATGTCCGGTGGTCAGACTGAAAAACAAGTTCAGTTGATTCAGGATTTCCGTCCCGACGTGATTCTGGTTACCCCTTCGTACTTCTGCAATATCGTCGAAGAGATCGAGCGTCAGGGGATGGACCCACGCGACACTTCCTTGCGTATCGGTATTTTTGGTGCCGAGCCCTGGACCGGCCAGATGCGTCTGGATATTGAGCAGCGCGCTGGCATTGACGCCGTGGACATCTACGGTCTGTCCGAAGTGATGGGCCCGGGCGTGGCCATGGAGTGTGTGGAAAGCAAGGACGGCCCAGTGGTATGGGAAGACCATTTCTACCCCGAAATCATCAACCCTGAAACCGGCGAGCCTGTGGCTGAGGGTGAAAGTGGTGAACTGGTCTTTACCTCGCTGAGCAAGGAAGCCATGCCCGTCATTCGCTACCGCACTCGCGACCTGACACAACTGTTGCCGCCCACTTCGCGCAGCATGCGCCGTATTGGCAAGATTACGGGCCGCAGCGACGATATGGTCATTGTGCGTGGCGTGAACCTGTTCCCGACCCAGGTCGAAGAACTGGTTCTGAAGATGCCCGAGCTGGCCGCCCAGTATCAGTTGGTATTGAGCCGTAACGGCAATATGGACGAACTGGAAATTCTGGTTGAAGTGCGTCCCGAGTTCAATCACCTGAACGACGCCGAGCGCGAGCAAATGGCCCGTCGTCTGAGCCACTCCATCAAGACCTTTATCGGTGTCAGCGCACGAATTCGTGTGCAGTCCTCCGGCATGGTCGAGCGTACTGTGACGGGCAAAGCCAAACGTGTGATCGACAAGCGCGCGTTCTAAGTCTGGCGGATTGACGTCAAAAAAACGGCTCTGCTCTGGCAGGGCCGTTTTTGTATTCCGCGCTCTCACGGTATCATTGCAAGCTGGTAGGCGGCTCAGGCCGCTTTTGCAGTATTTTTTCTGATGACATCATGCCCCCAATACCGTCCGGTTTGATTGCCGGCATCGGCACCGACCTGATCCGTATCGAGCGGATCGAGCGCGCCTTGGCTCGTCATGGTGATCGCTTTGTAAAGCGCATTCTGGGCGAGCAGGAGCGAGAGGTCTATGCCCGCCGTCAGGCACGCGACCCGGTGCGCGGCCTGCGCTATCTGGCCACCCGTTTCGCAGCCAAGGAAGCTTTTTCCAAAGCGGTGGGGCTGGGCATGCGCATGCCTATGGCCTGGTCACGCATGCAAACTTTGAACGCGCCTGGTGGCCGCCCGGTAGTGCGCCTGTCTGCTGAGTTGCAAGACTGGTTTGACGCCCGCTTCGGGGCCGTTCATATTTCCCTGACAGATGAATCCGATATGGCCATGGCCTTTGTGGTGCTGGAAGCCAAAGCGCCTGCCATTCCTTCCTTATCCTTAGCTGAGTCTGATACTAAATGAGTTCTTCCTCGCAAGCAGTGCTGCCTCCGGGCCCGGTCATGGTGGACGTGCAGGGCATGGTCCTGACGGATCAGGAGCGTGAGCGCCTGCGCCACCCTCTGGTCGGTGGCGTGATCCTGTTCAGCCGCAACTTTGAAAATCGTGCTCAGCTGACCGCCCTGTGCCAGTCCATTCACGAAGCGCGGGATGAGCCTTTGCTGATCGCCGTGGACCACGAGGGGGGGCGGGTACAGCGTTTCCGCGAGGATGGCTTTACCACGCTGCCCGCCATGAGCCAGTTGGGTCAACTGTGGACGCGCGATGCGGTCAAGGCCGCTGCTGTTGCCGCCGATACGGGCTATGTGCTGGCGGCCGAGCTGCGCGCTTGCGGCGTGGACATGAGCTTTACGCCGGTACTGGATCTGGACTGGGGTGTCAGCAAGGTGATTGGTGATCGCTCTTTCCACCGTAATCCCCGTGCCGTCTCCATGTTGGCAGCCGGCTTGATCCGTGGTTTGAACAAGGCCGGTATGGCTGCCTGCGGCAAGCACTTTCCTGGCCATGGCGGTGTAGAGGCAGATTCGCATCACGAGATTCCCGTTGACGATCGTACGCTGGAAGAGATTCTGGACGAGGATGCTGCTCCTTACGGCTGGCTGGGCACCTTGCAGCTACCTTCGGTGATGCCTGCTCACGTGATTTATTCCAAAGTGGACCCGCTGCCAGCCGGCTTTTCGTCATACTGGATTCAGCGTGTGCTGCGCAAGGCCCTGGCTTATGACGGCGTGATTTTTTCCGACGACCTGACCATGGAAGGCGCCACTGTCGTGGGCGATATCCTGGCACGTGCTCAGGCCGCCTTGGGGGCCGGTTGCGACATGGTGCTGGTATGCAATCGTCCTGATCTGGCCGACGACTTGCTCTCGCGCCTGGATTTCACGATTTCCGAGGAATCGCAAAACCGCATTCGTCGTTTGATGCCGACGACGCCAGCCCTGGATTGGGACGCTTTGCAAGCGGATGAACACTATCAATATGCCCGCGGACTTCAATCTAAAATCCTATCTGTCTGATTTGCCGAATCTGCCGGGCGTGTACCGGCACATCGACGAACAGGGCGAGGTACTGTATGTGGGCAAGGCGCGTGATCTCAAGCGCCGTGTCAGCTCGTACTTCCAGAAAACGCTGAGCAGTCCCCGTATTGCCCATATGGTGGCGCGCGTCGCGCGCATCGAGGTAACCGTTACCCGCAGCGAGGCCGAGGCCTTGCTGCTGGAAAACAACCTTATCAAGCGCCTGCGGCCGCGCTACAACATTCTTTTCCGGGACGACAAGTCCTACCCCTACCTGATGATCAGCGCCCACCAGGCGCCGCGTATTGCCTATTACCGGGGCAGTACCAGCGGAAAAGGGCATTTTTTCGGCCCTTATCCCAACTCCTGGGCAGTGCGTGAAACCATTCAGATCCTGCAACGGGTGTTTCGTTTGCGGACCTGTGAAGACAGCGTGTACGCCAACCGTAGCCGTCCCTGTTTGCTGCATCAGATCGGGCGCTGTTCGGCCCCCTGTGTGAACTTGATCGCGCCCGAGCAGTATCAGCTGGATGTGCAGCGCGCCATCAGCTTTCTGGACGGGAATACCTCTGAAATTCTGGGCGAGCTGCAAGAGCGCATGATGCAGGCTTCGGACTCGCTGGATTTCGAGCAGGCAGCGATTTTGCGCGACCAGATGAAAGCCCTGTCCGCCGTACTGCAGCAGCAAAGCATGGAGCAGGTAGGCAAGGAAGACGTAGACATTATTGTGGTGCTGAACGCCGGTGGTAAGTTCTGTGTGAACCTGGCCATGGTGCGTGGCGGCCGTCACTTGGGTGACCGTGCTTTCTTCCCCACCCAAATCAACGATGACACCCCTAGCGATGTGCTGGCCGCGTTTATCGCCCAGCACTATCTGGAGCGCCGCATGCCGCCGGTTCTGGTCTGTTCGCACGCTTTGCCCGATGCAGACCTGATGCCATTGCTGGCTGAGCAAACCGGTGTGAAGGCGCGTGTGGTGGTGCGCCCCCAAGGGGTACGCAAGATCTGGCTGGAGCAGGCCACCAAGAATGCCGGCCTGGCCTTGGCCCGTGTGCTGAGCGAATCCACCGCTCGCGCTGACCGTACCCGAGCCCTGGCCGAAGCACTGCAACTGGACCTGGATGAGGCCCAGCTTGATACCCTGCACATCGAATGTTTCGATATCAGCCATACAGCAGGGGAGGCCACCCAAGCCTCGTGTGTGGTTTATAAACACCACGAGATGCAGAACTCGCTTTATCGCCGCTACAACATTGCAGGCATCACGCCCGGCGATGATTATGCGGCCATGCGCCAAGTGCTGAACCGACGTTTCTCGCGGGTTGCCGAAGGTTTGGCGCCTTTGCCCGACATTGTGTTGATCGACGGTGGCAAGGGGCAGGTGGAAATTGCCCGCCAGGTTTTTGTGGAACTGGGCCTGGATATTCACGTCCTGGTCGGCGTTGCCAAGGGTGAAAAGCGTAAAGTAGGTCTGGAAACCCTGGTATTTGCCGATGATCGCCCGCCTGTGGCTTTGGGTGTGGAGTCGGCGGCACTGATGCTGGTCGCTCAGGTGCGTGACGAAGCGCACCGTTTTGCCATTACGGGCATGCGTGCCCAACGTGCCAAAACGCGCAATGTGTCACGCCTGGAAGATATTGACGGGATTGGCGCCAAACGGCGTCAGCGTCTGCTGGCTCGCTTTGGTGGTTTTAGTGGCGTTGCGGACGCAAGTATTGATGAGCTTAGTGCAGTTGATGGAATATCCACTGAACTGGCCGAACGCATTTATCATGCTTTACGATAGGCGAGAGCCTTTGTTTTAAATTAGGTTGGTATCCAAGCTATGCCTTTTAATCTGCCCATAGCCCTGACGTGGCTTCGCATCGTTCTGATCCCCTTGATCGTCGCCCTGTTTTATCTGCCAGCGAATTGGCTGAGCATGGAAACACGCGATCTGTGGGCCGCTTCGGTGTTTATCGTGGCCGCCGCAACGGACTGGTTTGACGGTTGGCTGGCTCGCCGCTGGAACCAGACGTCCTCATTCGGGGCCTTCCTGGACCCGGTTGCGGACAAACTCATGGTCAGTGCCGCTTTGCTGGTCTTGCTGGATCTGGGCCGTGTGGACGCCTTTATCGCCCTGATTATTATTGGCCGCGAAATCACCATTTCGGCATTGCGGGAATGGATGGCCAAGATTGGTGCCAGTGGTAGTGTGGCTGTTCACCGCTTGGGTAAATTCAAGACTGCGGCGCAAATGGTTGCCATTCCTTGTCTGCTGTACTGGTCGCCTGTCATGGGCCTGCCGACACGGATCATTGGGCAAGCCCTGATTATTGTCGCTGCAGTCCTGACGGTCTGGTCCATGTGCTATTACTTGCAGAAGGCCTGGCCGGAAATCAAGAAAAAGCAGCTTTAAGTTAAATGGCTAATTCATCAACAACGACGCTGGATGGGGCGGGGCCTGACGGTTCACAGGACTGGCGGGTGATTGGCGTTATTGGTATCGCCCACGCCAGTTCGCACTTCTTTCAGCTGATTCTGCCCACACTGTATATTTCCCTGGGCCAAGAGTTCGGTTACGACTTCCTGACCTTGGGTGGTCTGGTGACCACCTTTTATCTGGTGTCCTGTTTTGGGCAGGCCTCTTCCGGTTTTCTGGTTGACCGCATCGGCGCCTTGCCGGTCCTGAAAGTGGGTCTGTCCTGTTTTGTGGTGGCGGCCTTGCTGATCGGGACGGCCAATGGCTATGGCATGTTGCTGGCGGCTGCCTTGATCGGTGGCGTGGGCAATGCCGTGTTCCATCCGGTGGATTACTCCATCCTGAATCATCGTGTCAGCCCGGCTCGTTTGGGCCACGCTTTTAGCGCACACGGTTTGACTGGGAATCTGGGCTGGGCCCTGACGCCGGTCTTTATCACCACGCTGACTATTTACTTTAACTGGCGTGTTGCCGTGCTGTCGGCGGCAGCCCTGATTGCGGCTATTCTGGTGCTGGTCCTGATCAACCGGGATGCCTTGGCGGGACGTACAGCCTCGGGAACAGCGCCTGCACGTCCACAGAGCAAAGAATCGGTTTGGACGACGCTATCTACTTTGCTGTCCCGTCCTTCCCTGTGGGGTGCCTTCCTGTTCTTTGCCTTTGCTACGGCAGCGATGGCCGTGGTGCAGAACTACACCATTCCTATGCTGCATAACACCTATGGCATTGATAAGGTGACGGCGGGTACGGCTTTGTCCGGTTTCATGCTGGCCTCGGCAGCGGGCATGTTTGTAGGTGGCTTTATTGCTTCCACGACACCACGTTCTGAATTGATTGTGTTTGTGTCCCTTTGCGTATCGGGCGCTTTGTTGCTGGTACTGGGGGCGGGTTGGGTCATGCCTTCGCTGGCCTTGTTCGTGGTGGGCGCGGCTGGCTTTTGCTCGGGTATTGCCTCGCCATCGCGGGACATGCTGATACGTCGTGTCACTCCCAAAGGGTCTACCGGCGCAGTGTATGGTCTGGTGTACTCTGGCATGGACGTAGGTTCTTCCCTGGCACCAGTGGGCTTTGGTTTGCTGCTGGACGTGGGTTTGACCCAGGCTCCCTGGTACGGCGCAGCCATCGGGTATTGGACTGCGGCTGGCCTGGCGGTGTATGTGGCTTCTACCGTAAGCCGTGCGGCCAAATCCTGATTGGCTTGAAGCTATTCATGGCTACTTGGAAAGCCCTAAAAGAGAACCCCAAAAACCTGTCAAGTTTTTGGGGTTTTTTCTTGCCCTGGCTGCGTCTTGCTGCGGAGCTTGGCACCTTGAATCCAGAAAGGCGTATTGGCCCTCCTGGTTCAAACATCTCTAGCTGGCTTTATATAGAGATCACTGACGCGCCAGGCGAGGTTCGTCCACGCTATCCGCGTGGCTGCTGCGCCAGGGATTGATGTCCAGGCCACCGCGGCGGGTATAACGCGCGTACACCAGCAAACGCTCGGGCTGGCAGCTTTGCTGGATATCGCTGTAGAGGCGTTCTACACAATGTTCGTGGAACTCGGTATGCCGGCGCAGTGAGACGATATAGCGCAACAAGGAAGCCGGATCAATCTGCAGGCCGGTATAGCGTACTTGCACACTACCCCAGTCGGGCTGGCCGGTAACGGGGCAATTGGACTTGAGCAAATCAGAAACCAGGGATTCGGTCACGATGGGGGCATCTGGCAGGCATTGCAGCAAGCCGCTTTGTGGCGTGTAGTCCTGAATGCTGATGTCCAGCTCATCAATGCAATGGCCTTCGAGCTGACGGATAGGCTGGCCGTTCAAGGCCTTGAGCGGAATCAGCGTCACATTGACAGCGGCACCGGCAACCGCGCTCAAGTCTTGCTCCATGCGCTGCACAAGGCTGGCCACATCTTCCACCACTTCATCATTGAACGAGTTCAGATAAAGCTTGAAGGATTTGGACTCGATGATGCGTGGGCTATTCCAGGGAATAACAAAGCGCGCCAGTGCGACGACAGGCTTGCCTTTGGGATTGAGCCAGGAGATCTCGTAACCGTTCCAGATATCGGCGCCATGCCATTGCTCGGGAAGCTGAAGCGCCTGGCGGTTCAGGGAGCGCTCAATACCAAACAGGACACTGGGGTCGTACTGTGTGGGATAAACCACATCGTGCCCAAGAGGCGAGTCTTTAAGAGGGGAGTTGTTGCTCATTGACGGGTGCTGCAGAAATAAAACGGGAAACCGGTGCAGCGAGCAGGCGCTCACCGGGCGGTATAAAGGCGATTATCCCACATTGTGAAATCCTTGTCTCAGTATGCAAAAAACGGCTTGCGCGCCGCACAGTTTTTCATTTCACAAACAGGTAAGTCATTTCATATCTCGGAATTAATTATATATCTATATGATTTTTAAAAGAAAAATATTTACTCTTATATAAGATAGAAAACATGGATGCGGTGCAGCATTTGGGTAGACTGTAGTCATCTTGTTCACTGTTAAATCCATCTTAGGAGTTCACCATGAATGCTCGAGAAACTGAGATCCGCAATTTGCAAAAACGCTGGGCAGAAGACCCACGCTGGCAAGGTATCAAGCGTGGTTACACCGCTGAGGAAGTGATTCGTTTGCGTGGTTCTCTGGTTGAGGAGCACACCCTGGCTCGCCGTGGTGCTGAGCGTCTGTGGCAATCCATCAATCAGGAACCCTTTGTGAACGCACTGGGCGCTCTGACGGGTAACCAGGCCATGCAACAGGTCAAGGCCGGTTTGAAAGCGATTTACCTGTCGGGTTGGCAAGTGGCTGGCGACGCTAACAGCGCTGGCGAAATGTACCCTGACCAGTCGCTGTACCCCGTCAACTCGGTGCCATCCGTGGTGCGTCGCATCAACAACTCCCTGGCCCGTTGTGATCAGATCCAGTGGATGGAAGGGGTGAACCCGGGTGACGAAGGCTACGTGGATTACTTCGCTCCTATCGTGGCCGACGCGGAAGCCGGTTTCGGTGGCGTGCTGAACGCATTTGAATTGATGAAGGCCATGATTGTGGCTGGCGCTGCTGGCGTTCACTTCGAGGACCAGCTGGCTTCGGCCAAGAAGTGTGGTCACTTGGGTGGCAAAGTGCTGGTGCCAACTCGTGAGGCCATCTCCAAGCTGGTGGCTGCTCGTCTGGCTGCTGACGTTCTGGACGTTCCCACCATTCTGGTTGCCCGTACGGATGCGGATGCAGCGGACCTGATCACCAGCGATGTGGACGAGTACGATCGCCCCTTCATTCTGGATGAGCGTACGGTGGAAGGCTTCTACCGCACCCGTGCCGGTCTGGATCAAGCCATTGCCCGTGGTCTGGCCTACGCTCCTTATGCCGATCTGGTCTGGTGCGAAACCTCCACACCGGATCTGGAGTACGCCCGCCGCTTCGCGGAAGCCATCCACCGTCAGTTCCCTGGCAAGCTGCTGTCCTACAACTGCTCGCCATCGTTCAACTGGAAGAAGAACCTGGACGACGCCACGATTGCCAAGTTCCAGCGCGAGCTGGGTGCCATGGGCTACAAGTTCCAGTTCATCACTCTGGCTGGTTTCCACGCACTGAACTACGGCATGTTCGAGCTGGCCCATGGCTACGCCCGCAACCAGATGAGCGCCTTCGTTCAACTGCAGGAAAAAGAGTTCGCCGCTGCACCCCTGGGCTTTACCGCTGTGAAACACCAGCGCGAAGTGGGTACAGGCTACTTTGATGCTGTCACTCAGACAGTTGAAGCCGGTAAGTCCTCGACGACCGCACTGGCCGGCTCCACAGAAGCCGAGCAGTTTGCGCCCTCCGAGGCATAAGCAGGACAGGGAAGGGTAGATAGCCCCTTCTCTGGTTGCAGGCAGCCCACCGTACGCTCCAGTCGGTGGGCTGCTTTTTTATTGGCACACTTTTTTGCTTAAAAGCTACATATTTCAAATATCAAATTTGAAGGCTTTATATTTGGTGGAAGCTGTTTTGAACAGAGTTTGAAAGTATGGAAAGAGGGAGCGGAAACAAGCCCGGAAAGGCTTGCAAAGCGGGTGGTCAGACCTGCCTGTTCTTCAATTCAAGGTGCACGTTTGCGTGGATTGATTTGCATTCACAGAGCTACATTATTTCGTCATGAAAAGTCTTGATAATCAAGGCATTCTCATAGGGAAAAGGCGTGGTAGACTTTGGCCGCGCAAGAGACGCACAAGCAGTGCGAAATCCTTGTCCTGTGTTGCGGATGGGAATAAAAAAAAGGCTGCCAATAAGCAGCCTTGAAAGCATTGAACAGTTAGCGCCGCGTTGGGGGGGTAACGGCCTGAACAAGATGCATAAGGACAACGATATAGGATCGAAGCAAAGTCGTATTGATTTAAATCAAGAATGAAGAAATATCAGTGGCTTATAGTCCTTCCATGCGCGCATATTCGATTTTTTCTCTTCCAAAGCCCCTCACCGATGAGCAGCGGTCGCGTCGACGACACACATTAGCCCGTTTGGGCCTGTCCTGGCTGGCTGCCATGCAGGTGATGATGTTTGCTTTCCCTGGCTATATGCGCTCTTTCAGCACTCGCGCTGAAGACATTGAATCTCTCTCGCAAGTGATTGTGCTCATGAACTGGGCGGGCCTGTGCTTGACCATGCCTGTCGTGCTGTACTGTGCCTGGCCCATTCTAAAAGGGGCTGTCAAAAGCTTGTCCGAAGGTCGTGTAGGCATGGATGTGCCGGTGGCCTTGGGTATTGTGGGTGCCTTCCTGCCTAGCGTGTACAACACCTGGATCCAGCAGGGTGAGGTGTACTACGACTCGGTCACGATGTTCGTGGCCTTTTTGCTGACTGCCCGTTATCTGGAGCTTTGCGCGCGCCAGTCGGTGACGCAGTCCGCATCCCATGACCTGATCGAACGCTTTCGCCAGTCTGTGACAGGTCATGCCAATACTCTGGCATTCTGGTTTGTCAGCATTCAGCTGGTATTGGCCGCCGCATTTGGTCTGGTCTGGTACTGGATGGACCCTTCGCATGTCGTTCCCGTTGTGGTTGCCATGCTGGTCATGAGCTGTCCCTGTGCCATGTCCATGTCGGTGCCTTCGGCCGTCGCTTCGGCGCATGCCGGTTTGCTGGCCCGACCTGCCAAGAATGAATTTGAAGTTGTACAACTGACCCAGCAAACCGGCCGCATCGCCCGTCAAAACCTGTACGGTTCGATTGTCTGGCACTTGCTCATGACTCCTTTGGCGGCCTTGGGCATTGTGGCTCCCTGGCTGGCCGCCGTCAGCATGCTGGTGTCCTCTTTGGCCGTGGCGGCCAACTCCTGGCGCATCTATCGCAGCCGCACCCGCGAGGTGCCGGCTCAGTGGACCGGTCCAGCAGCAAGGCAGGGCTGATATGTTTGGCTCTTTGCTGGTCCTGATCCCCATCTCCATTTTCCTGGTCATTGTTATCGGTGTCTCTTTCTGGTGGGCCATTTTTGCTGGCCAGTTTGAGGATACGGGCAATGCGGCTGATTCCATCTTGCTGGACGACGACTCCACAGCGGGTTTGTCGGGAGCAGAGCGTCCACCCGATTCCTGATACCTTCCAATTTTTTTGTTTTTTAGCCCTGCAAATGGTCGGCGACACACAGTCTGCGGGGCGGAAACACGCGCGAGCGCGTGCTTTCCGAAGTTTTTTGATAAGCATCAAGTAGCAGATTACCGACTTGCTGGATGATGTAGCTTGTTGTCGCTTGTATTAACAATGTTTGTTTAGGGGAAGCAAATGGGCACTTCCGATGCAGTCGGAAATAACGCCGAAGTCTTCAATTACGGGATTGTGAGGCAGTTCGCCATCATGACCGTATTTTGGGGCGTCATCGGCATGGCAATAGGCCTTTTTATTGCCTTGCAGTTGATTTGGCCAGAACTCAATTTCGACACACCGTGGCTTAGTTTTGGACGTCTGCGTCCACTGCATACGAACGCTGTGATTTTTGCCTTTGGTGGCACCGGCTTGTTCGCGACATCCTACTATGTCGTGCAGCGTACCTGTCAGGCCCGTTTGTTCTGCGACAAGCTGGCAGCCTTCACCTTCTGGGGTTGGCAAGCCGTGCTGGTGGCCGCGGTCATTACCCTGCCTATGGGTTACACCAGCTCCAAAGAGTACGCCGAACTGGAATGGCCGATTGACATCCTGATCACGCTGGTCTGGGTGGCTTACGCCATTGTGTTCTTTGGCACGATCGTCAAGCGCCGTGTGCGTCACATTTATGTGGCCAACTGGTTCTTTGGCTCCTACATCGTTACCATCGCTGTACTGCACATTTTCAATAACCTGGAACTGCCAGTCAGCTTCATGAAGTCCTACTCGGCCTACGCCGGTGTGCAGGACGCCATGGTGCAGTGGTGGTACGGCCATAACGCCGTGGGCTTTTTCCTGACCACGTCCTTCCTGGGCATGATGTACTACTTCATCCCCAAACAGGCCAACCGCCCCATCTACTCCTACCGTTTGTCCATCGTTCACTTCTGGGCTCTGGGCTTTACGTACATGTGGGCAGGTCCCCACCACTTGCTGTACACCTCCTTGCCAGACTGGACTCAGTCCCTGGGCATGACTTTCTCCCTGATTCTGCTGGCTCCCTCCTGGGGCGGCATGATCAACGGCATCATGACTTTGTCGGGTGCCTGGCACAAGCTGCGTACTGACGCGATTCTGAAGTTCATGGTTGTGGCTCTGTCCTTCTACGGTATGTCCACCTTTGAAGGCTCCATGATGGCTATCCGTACGGTGAACGCGCTGTCGCACTACACCGACTGGACCATTGGTCACGTGCATTCCGGCGCGTTGGGCTGGGTTGCCATGATTACCTTCGGTTCTCTGTACTACCTGATTCCCCGTCTGTACGGCCGTACTGAAATGGCTCGTCCTCGTCTGATCGACCTGCACTTCTGGCTGGCTACCCTGGGTGTGGTGCTGTATATCGCCGCGATGTGGATTGCCGGTGTGATGCAAGGTCTGATGTGGCGTGCTACCGGTGTTGATGGCACCTTGACGTACAGCTTTGTGGAAGTCGTGAAAGCTACTTACCCCTTTTACGCAATCCGTGCTTTGGGCGGCGCCTTCTTTGTGGCCGGCATCTTGCTGATGTCCTGGAACGTGTTCCTGACCATCCGTGCAGGCGAGAAAGGCATCAACCCTGTTGTGCCCCTCAAGAACCCAGACGCCCGCGATCCAGCCCTGGTGGGTCCAACCCCTGTGCTGGCCTAAGGAGTAAATCATGGCTAATGACACTAAAAAGCGCTTTTCACACGCCACGATCGAGAAAAATACCGGGTTGTTGATCATCCTGAGCATCTTGGTGATCTCGTTCGCAGGTCTGGTTCAGATTGTGCCCTTGTTCTTTCAACACTCGACGACCCAGCCCACTGAAGGTATCGAGCCATACGAGCCTTTGCGACTGATGGGACGTGACATCTACATCCGTGAGGGTTGTGTGGGCTGTCACTCGCAGCAGATTCGTATGCTGCAGTCCGAAGTGCAGCGTTATGGTCCTTACTCGCTGGCTGGGGAGTCTGTCTATGACTACCCCTTCCTGTGGGGTTCCAAGCGTACTGGTCCTGACCTGGCCCGTGTTGGTCAGCGCTACAGCGACGAATGGCACCGCATTCACCTGCGCAACCCACGTAACGTGGTGAAAGAGTCCAATATGCCCGCCTACCCATGGCTGCAGAAAAACTCGGTCGAAGGTGAAAACATTCAGGATCGCATGAAGGTATTGCGTACGTTGGGTGTCCCCTACACGCAGGAACAAATTGATGCTGCTCCTCAGGAGCTGGTAGGCAAGACCGAAGAAGATGCGGTGGTTGCTTACTTGCAGGGCCTGGGCGTAGCCAGTCGCGACGCAGCTGCTAGGGCTGTGGAGCAGGGGAGCCACTAAATGCTAGCCATCATCAACGGTGTTATGACTGCTTTGGCGATGGCGACCTTCCTTGGCATTTGCTGGTGGGCGTTCTCTCGGGGACGCCGCCAGGCCAACGAAGAAGCCGCGCTTCTGCCTTTCGCCTTGCCCGACGAGGGATGCAACGATAAAAACCCTGGGGGTTCCGAATGAGTGACTTTTTTAATAATGGCTGGAGCCTCTGGATTTCCGGCATCGCCTTGTTAGGCATCATATTTTGTTTGTGGCTGTTATTTACTCAGCGTGCATTTCTGGGCAAGACGGTCGATGTGGAAGAAACCGGCCACGTCTGGGATGGTGACCTGACCGAGCTGAACACGCCGGTGCCTCGCTGGTGGACCGTGATGTACATCGGTTTGTGTGTGTTTGCCTTGGGTTACCTGGTGCTGTATCCCGGCCTGGGCAGTTTCAAGGGCACATTGGGGTTTAGTTCCGGCCAGCAGGTCAAGCAGCAACAGGCCGAGATCAATGCTCGCCTGGAGCCTGTGTACGCCCGTTACCGCGAAATGCCTATTGAAGAGATCGCTCGCGATCAGGAAGCCCGCGAAATTGGTCAGCGCCTGTTTCTGAACAACTGCGCCCAGTGTCACGGCTCTGATGCGCAGGGTTCTCCCAGCTTCCCTAACCTGGCCAATAAAGCCTGGTTGTGGGGTGGCGAGCCCGAGCAGATTCTGCACACCATTACCGAAGGTCGTACCGGGATGATGCCGCCACAAGCGCAATTCACCCCCGCTCAAGCCTCCGACGTGGCTCAGTATGTGCGTTCCTTGTCCGGCCTGGCTGCAGATCCTCTGCGTCTGGTGGCTGGTAAGCGTGTCTATGACAGCGCATGTTTTGCCTGTCACGGTGCGGATGCCAAGGGCAACACCTTGTTGGGCGCTCCTGATCTGACGGACGATTACTGGTTGTATGGCAGCTCCGAAGCCACCATCGTTCAGACCGTCTTGCAGGGCCGTACCAACCAGATGCCGGCTCAGAAAGCCACTTTGACTCCTGAGCAGATTCGTTTGCTGGCGGGTTGGGTCTGGGGCTTGTCGAACAATGCCGAGCCTGCCCAGGCTAACTAATGTGTTTTAAATTGATCTGACGCCTTCAGGACTTGCAATGAGTAGTGATTCTTCCCAACCCAGCGCTGATAACGCGCAGGGAACTGTGCCCAAGTGGCAACCTCCACGTAACACCAAGGGAGCGGGTGGAACCTCTCCGCAAGTCGAGAAGGCGCTGGTCGATGTACGCAGCAAAATCTATCCACGATCCGTCAAGGGCGTATTCGCCCGCTGGCGGATCTGGATGGTGTATTTCACGCAGATCATTTTCTATGGTCTGCCCTGGTTGGAATGGCATGGCCGTCAGGCCGTGCTGTTTGACCTGCTGGAACGCAAGTTCTACATCTTTGGCATGATTTTGTGGCCCCAGGACGTTATTTACCTGACGGTGCTGCTCCTGATATCTGCCTTCTCCTTATTCCTTTTCACCGCCATGGCCGGACGCTTGTTCTGTGGCTATGCCTGTCCGCAGACGGTCTACACCGAGATCTTCATGTGGGTTGAGCGCAAGGTGGAAGGGGACCGTCTGGCGCGTATCCGCTTGGATGAGCAAGCCTGGAACGCCCGTAAATTGCGTCTCAAAGCGACCAAGCACTTCCTGTGGATTGTGATTGCTTTGTGGACCGGCTTTACCTTTATCGGCTACTTTGCTCCTATCCGCGAACTGGGTGGCGAGCTGATCGCCCTGTCTCTGGGCCCTTGGCAGTGGTTCTGGCTCTTGTTCTACGCCTTTGCCACCTGGGGTAACGCCGGTTTCATGCGCGAAGCCGTCTGTAAGTACATGTGCCCCTACGCACGTTTCCAAAGTGCCATGGTGGACAGCGATACCTTTGTGGTGACCTACGACTTTGTGCGTGGTGAAACCCGCGGTGGTCGATCTCGCAAGATTGACCATAAAGAAGCCGGTATGGGTGACTGTGTGGACTGCAGCCTCTGTGTTCAGGTCTGTCCGACCGGTATTGATATTCGTGATGGCCTGCAATACATGTGTATTGGCTGTGGCGCCTGTGTGGACGTCTGTGACCAGGTCATGGACAAGATGGGCTATGAGAAGGGCCTGATCCGCTACACCTCGGAGCGCGCCATTAAAGAGCGCCTGACGCAATCGCAGGTGCGACGTCGCATGCTGCGCCCGCGCGTGCTGTCTTATATCCTGATTCTGGCCGTCATTTGCGGTGCCTTCGTCTACACCCTGGCAACCCGTACCCCGATGCGTGTGGACGTGATTCGTGACCGTGGTGCTCTGGGCCGTGAAGTGCCTGGCGGCATGATCGAAAACGTGTTCCGTCTGCAAGTCATCAATACCTCGGAAGAGGCGATGGAGTTGCAGTTGTCCGTAACAGGTCTGGAAGGTGCACGCATTCACTTGACCGAGAACGGCCAGGATCACATTCATGTGGCCCCTGCAGGCAATAGATTGTTGCCTGTCGTGGTGCAAGTCCCAATTAGTAGTGCCAAGCCAGGCCTGTATGATATTTCCATTCAGGCAGTCGGCGAGCATGAAGGCGGCCGCAAGACCTACGTGAATGAACGCAGTAGTTTCTATATTCCTCAGTAACTTTATAAAGAGCAAAACATGGACGAATCAAAGGACAGTGGACCCTGGTGGCGTGAACCGTGGCCCTGGTTGTTGATGGCCGGCCCGGCTCTGGCTATCGTGGGCTGCGTCATTACCATTGTGCTGGCGTTCCAGAACTTCAGTAATCAGGGAGTGACGGACGGCGGCGTCAAGCAAGGTCTGGTCGTCACCAAAGGCGAGCCTGCCCGCGAGCAGCGCTAAAAGTAGTTGATACACCGTTACGCTAGGGTTGAGAGAAGTATGTTTCCGTTCAAGAAGGGGGTACGAATGACCATCCGATCGTTGATGTGGATACTGTGGCCTTCATTCCTGGTCGCTGGGGTACTGAGTGCAATTGTGTTTGCTTTGGTAGACCCGTTGGACATCGTTGTGCTTGGACATATGCAAGTAGATCGACTGACCTTTTATACGGTGGCGTTTTTTCTGTTCTGGGTGGCCGCTGCGGTGGCTTGTACGCTTAGCCTGTATATGTCCTCTGGTTCGCCAGCGGTACTGGCTGAACCGGCAGATAGTCTGGACTGATTTCGACAAGCGCCAAACGACAAAAAAGCACATGCAATTTGCATGTGCTTTTTTGTACGCGCTTGGCGCTGGGGAGTGATGCAGCAGGCCCTAGAGACGTTCAGAGCCTTGCGTAAGCCCTAGGCAATACCAGGTAAAGGCAAGGAGCCAGCTAGGGGATTTAATCGCACTCCGTGCCTGCCAGAGTGCGCAGGGCGGCCAGATCCAGCAAGTGGACTTCACGCTGAGAAATTTTCAGCAGACCTTCGCGCGCAAAACGCGAGAACAGGCGGCTGACCGTTTCCAGTGTCAGGCCCAGGAAGTTACCGATTTCTTCGCGGCTCATGCGCAGAATGAATTCGTAAGGGGAGTAGCCAAGCAGCGACAGGCGCTGGGACAGATTCAGCAAGAAGGCGGCCAGGCGCTGCTCGGAACGCAGTCCGGCCAAGGTCATCATCAGTTGATGGGCGCGGTTGATTTCCTTGCTCATCAAGCGACGGAATTGTTGTTGCAAGATAGGCAGTTGGGCCGACAGGCGGTCCAGATCATCAAGGCGGATCACACAGACTTCGCTGTCTTCCAGGGCGATGGCATGGGAGACATGGCGGTTTTCAACCAGGCTATCCATGCCAAGGATTTCTCCTGGTAATAAAAAGCCCGTAATCTGGATGTGGCCGGTGGAATCTTCCAGCTGCATCTTGATCGAGCCAGAGCGCAGACCATAGATTCCTTCGACTGAGTCGGCCAGTCGAAACAGCACGCCGCCCTTGGGGATGCGGATGCGCTCCTTGACTAATTCGTCCAACCGCTCCATTTCATGCTTAGGCATCCCAAGAGGTAGACATACCTCATTGAGCATACAGCTGGAGCAGCGTATGGAGTCAGCGGTAACCGAGATACGTTTTTGCATAAGGAATAATGTCAGATGGCGAAACGCTAAATCTTTGAGTCAAATCAAGTGTAATTGTAGCTTTTTATTGGTTGGTATTCCCGCTAATCCTTAATATGTTTAGTTCTTAAGAGCTGCGCCATGCGGGAAGCGGCTGCCCATGCCGGGTACAGCGCGGTCAGACTGCTCTTGCCAGGTTGTTGTTTAAAAGCGATCCAAACACTTGAATACTTGGTTTTTGGCCTTATCTTCAATTCATCCTGTTATTTGTTGCGAGATCTGAGCGAGCAGTATTTAGTAACTGTTTGCTTTAGCTTATCGCATATTTTCTCAAGTGAAAATTCTATGCGAATCGATAAATTGACAACGAAGTTTCAACAGGCTCTAGCCGATGCGCAGAGCCTGGCTGTTCGCGAAGACAACCCCTATCTGGAACCCGCCCACGTACTGGTCGCCTTGCTGGCCGATGCCGATTCCGGCACTGGCAGCTTGCTGGCTCGTGCGGGCGTCGCCATTCCCCGTCTGGAAAACGAGCTTAACCGCCTGATCTCCAATCTGCCCAAGGTACAAGGGGCGGAAGGTCAGCAGCAGCTCAGCTCGGCTCTGCAAGCCGCTTTGGCCAAAACCGACAAGGAAGCCGCCCAGCGCGGTGATACCTATATCGCCAGCGAGTTGTTCCTGCTGGCCCTGGCTGACGACAAAGGCGAAACCGGTCGTGCCTTGCGCGATGCCGGCTTGCAGCGCCGTGCCTTGGAAGCGGCCATCGAGGCCGTACGCGGTGGTGCCAATGTGAATGATGCCGAAGGTGATAGCAACCGTGAGGCGCTGGACAAGTACACCACTGACCTGACCGAGCGTGCCCGTCTGGGCAAGCTGGACCCGGTGATTGGCCGTGACGACGAAATTCGTCGCACTATCCAGATTCTGCAGCGTCGCACCAAGAACAACCCCGTGTTGATTGGTGAGCCTGGTGTAGGTAAGACCGCCATTGTGGAAGGCTTGGCGCAGCGTATCGTGAACAACGAAGTGCCCGAAACCCTGAAGGGCAAGCGCGTTCTGGTGCTGGACCTGGCTGCCTTGCTGGCAGGTGCCAAGTACCGTGGCGAATTTGAAGAGCGTCTGAAAGCCGTCTTGAAAGAGCTGTCCAAGGACGATGGCAAAACCATTGTCTTTATTGACGAGTTGCACACCATGGTGGGCGCCGGTAAGGCCGAAGGTGCCATGGATGCCGGCAATATGCTCAAACCCGCCTTGTCGCGCGGCGAGCTGCACTGTATCGGTGCTACTACGCTGAACGAGTATCGCCAGTACATCGAGAAAGACGCGGCTCTGGAGCGTCGTTTCCAGAAAGTGCTGGTTAACGAACCGGACATGGAGTCCACCATTGCGATTCTGCGTGGTTTGCAGGAGCGCTACGAGCTGCACCACGGTGTGGCGATTACCGACCCGGCCATTGTGGCTGCGGCCGAGCTATCGCAGCGTTACATTACGGACCGTTTCCTGCCCGATAAGGCCATTGACCTGATCGACGAGGCCGCTGCCCGTATCCGCATGGAGATCGACTCCAAGCCCGAGGTCATGGACAAGCTGGATCGCCGCATCATTCAGTTGAAGATCGAGCGTGAAGCCGTCATCAAGGACACGGACGAAGCCTCTCAGCGCCGTTTGCAGGCCATCAATGACGAGATGGAGAAGCTGCAGCGTGAGTACAACGACTACGAAGAGATCTGGAAAGCCGAAAAAGCGGCAGTTCAGGGCTCGCAAGTCGTTAAAGAGGAAATCGAGAAAGTGCGTGCCGAAATGGCCGAGCTGCAACGCAAGGGCCAGTTCGACAAGTTGGCCGAGCTTCAATACGGCAAGCTGCCCGAACTGGAAGAGCGCCTGAAAGCGGCTGAAGCCAATATGGACAAGGCTGATCAGGACAAGCCTCGCTTGTTGCGTACACAGGTTGGTGCCGAGGAAATCGCGGAAGTGGTTTCGCGTGCAACCGGTATTCCGGTGTCCAAGATGATGCAGGGCGAGCGTGAAAAACTCTTGCAGATGGAAGACTACTTGCACAAGCGTGTGGTCGGCCAAGGTGAAGCCGTACGTTTGGTGTCGGATGCCATCCGTCGCTCGCGTGCCGGTCTGTCTGATCCGTCCCGCCCTTATGGTTCCTTCCTGTTCCTGGGGCCAACCGGTGTGGGTAAGACCGAACTGACCAAGGCATTGGCCAACTTCCTCTTTGATTCCGAGGATCACATGATTCGTATCGACATGAGCGAATTCATGGAGAAACACTCGGTGGCTCGTTTGATCGGGGCGCCTCCCGGCTACGTGGGCTATGAAGAGGGCGGTTACCTGACCGAGGCCGTGCGTCGCAAACCTTATTCGGTGATTTTGCTGGATGAGGTCGAGAAAGCACACCCCGACGTCTTTAACGTGCTCTTGCAGGTGCTGGACGATGGCCGTTTGACCGATGGTCAGGGCCGTACAGTGGACTTCCGCAATACGGTGATCATCATGACCTCGAACCTGGGTTCGCAGCATATTCAGCGTTTGTCGGGCGAGCCTTACGATGTGATCAAGGAAGTGGTGTGGGAAGAAGTGAAACAGCATTTCCGCCCCGAGTTCCTGAACCGTATCGACGAAGTGGTGGTATTCCACGGTCTGGAAGCAGAACACATCGAGTCCATTGCTCGTATCCAGCTTGAGCGTCTGGATCAGCGTCTGGCTCAACGTGACATGCATCTGGAAGTCAGCGAGGCTGCTTTGGCGCAGTTGGCCAAGGCTGGGTTTGACCCTGTGTTTGGCGCACGTCCTTTGAAACGTGCCATTCAGCAGCACATTGAGAACCCGGTGGCACGCTTGATTCTGGAAGGCCGCTTTGGTCCTAAGGATGTAGTGCCTGTGGACTGGAAGGACGGCGAGTTTACGTTCACCCGCAGTATCCAGTAATGAGCAGGCTCTGATTACTGCTGTGCTGGTGAGCGTTGAGCAGTAGAGCGGACCAGCGCATGCAGTAAGCCTTAGTTGAAACGGCAGTAAAAAAAGCGCCTTGGGCAACCAAGGCGCTTTTTCTTTGGCTCGACGGATTGTTTCAAGCTTGGGTTGCTTTACCTGTGATCTGTGCCACCCACTTGGGTTTTGGCAAAGACAAAGCTATTCAGAATCCTGGTGGGGCTTATCGATGCACTGTTCGTATAAGGGACAACTGTCAAGCAGAGGCTGTTTCAGCCAGGTGTGCTAAGTCCGCCAGGACGACCGTTCAGGCCTCGCTTATGCGTTCTTTTGCGCCGGTGCTGGGGGCGGAGTCAGGTCCAGCTCATCTTTGCCGTAGAACTTCACACCGATCTCGACACGAGGGCGGCCTTGCGAGCGGCGGTGGCGGTTGGTGTCGCGCAGCGAGTACACGCAGCCGCAATATTCCTGCTGATAGAAGTTCTCGCGCTTGCTGATCTCCAGCATGCGTTGCGAGCCGCCACCTTTGCGCCAGTTGTAGGTCCAGTATTTCATCTCCGGATAACGGGCTGCGGCGCGCTCGCCGCAGTCGTTGATCTGGTTCATGTCTTTCCAGCGCGAAATACCCAGGACGCTGGAGATGATGTCGTAGCCATTTTCATGGGCGTAGAGGGCTGTGCGCTCAAAGCGCATGTCAAAGCAGACCGTACAACGCTCGCCGCGCTCGGGGGCGTGTTCCAGGCCGCGTACGCGTTCAAACCAGTTATCCACGTCGTAGTCGGCATCAATAAATTCGATACCGTGCTGTTCGGCAAAGCGGATGTTTTCCTGCTTGCGCAGTTCATATTCGCGCACCGGATGGATATTGGGGTTGTAGAAGAAAACGGTGTATTCAATCCCCGAGGCGTGCAAGGCCTCCATCACCTCGCCCGAACAGGGGGCGCAGCAGGAGTGCAGCAGCAATTTCTCGCGCTTTTCCGGCATGGTTAAAACTGGACGATTGAGCTGAGTGGACATGAATCTGAATCCGAGAAAAAAGGCGTCCCGAGTCGGTCGCACAATAAATCAATGCGACTATTGTAGATTCTTGGCAAAGTTTAGTGAAATCAATCTGTTGCCTTAGTACCCCAGGACCTCGTCCCATAGTCGCGTCACGGCCTGCCGTTCCTGAGTTAGTTCGGTCTGCGGGACACGGGCTTTTTCCGCCCCTTCCAGACGTAATGCGTGCTGACGACGGCGCAGGGCACGGTAGGCATCGGCAACTTCCTGAGCATGGTCAACCGCAATCAGGCCCGCTTGCGCGGCAATGCCCAGCAAGGCGATGTTGCCCAGGTTCTCCAGCAGCTTGGGATGCTCTCGGCTATGGCAAAGCACCAGATATTGGGTGATGAACTCCACATCCACCATGCCGCCACGGTCGTGCTTCAAATCAAACAGCTCGCTGCGGTTGGGGTGCCCGGCACTGATCTTGTCTCGCATGTCCAGAATGTCTGCGCGCAGTTTGCGACGGTCACGTTCCATCAACAAGATGGAGCGGCGGATTTCATCGAAGCGTTCCTTGATCTGGGCATCCCCGGTCACAAAACGGGCACGGGTAATGGCTTGATGCTCCCAGGACCAGGCGCTACGGGTTTGATACTGCTCGAAGGCATCCACACTGACGGCCAGCAAACCGGCATCGCCATCCGGGCGCAAACGCAGGTCAATATCGTAGAGACGACCGGAGGAGGTCATGGCCGACAACCAGCTGGTCATGCGGCGAGCCAGTTTGATGTAGCGCTCCACATTGTCCTGGCTGGGGTCGTCATAGAGAAACACCAGATCCAGGTCCGAGGCGTAGCCAATTTCCTTGCCGCCCAGCTTGCCGTAGGCGATGACGGCAAAGCGGGGCGGGGTGTCGTGTTCAGGGCCCAGGCTGCGGGGGCGCGTCAGAGGCCAGGTACGCTCCAGCGTCTCGGCCAGCATCATGTCGGCCAGGGCCGAGAGCTGGTCGGCCAAGGCCTCCACCGTCAGCACGCCTTCCAGGTCCTGAGCCAGTAATTGGAAGGTGATCTGGTGCTGCCAGTCGCGCATCATGTTCATTTGCTGTTCGACATCGGCCTGGCCATCGGGCAGACGGCAGGCGTCCAGGTCGCGGCACATTTGCTCGGACAGGGCCGCAAAGTCCGGAATTTCCATTAGCGAATGCCATTCGATCAGGCTGTCCAGCAGGAGCGGGTATTGAGCCAGATACTGGGCGGCCCAAGGGCTGGCTGAGACAATACGGGCGACGCGGGCCAGCGTATCGGGGTATTCAGCCAGCAAAGCCAGATAAGCACTGCGTTGGGCGATCAGCTCGATCAGGTTGAAGAGCCGTGTCGCTGTCATTTCCGGGTTTTCGGAGCGGTAGGCGTAGTCCTCAGCCAAGGGGATCAAGCGTTGTACGCGATCCAGGCTGGCATTGGGCAGGCTGCGCAGGCGATGGCTGTTCAAAAGTGCCTGACGCAATTGTTCGATGCGTTCCCGCAAAGCCTGATCTTGCTCGGCGCTGTTGACTTCGAGGGTGGGGGCTGCCGCTACAGGAGGCTCGGCACTGGCTTCTTCCCCCATACCCGCTAGACGGAAGGCATTGCGGAAGGTATGCGACACAAACTTTCTGTGCTGGCCTAGCTGCTCGTCGAAATCGGCCAGGCTCAGGCCCAAGGTGGCGGCCAGCTCGGTGCGCAGCTCCTCGTCCTGGGGCAGCAAATGGGTTTGTTCGTCTTCGCGATACTGCAGACGGTGTTCGACACGTCGCAAGAAGGTATAGGCGGCCAGTAGCTTGTCGCAGACCTCCTGGTCCAGCAGACCGGCTGCGCATTGACCGCGCAGAGCCTTGTGCAGGCTGGTTGTTTGCAGGGAAGGCTGTCGTCCACCACGTATCAGTTGATTGAGCTGGACTACAAATTCAATTTCTCGAATCCCGCCATCCCCCAGCTTGATGTTGTGCCAGGTCTCCACGCCATTGCGGTTCAGGGCGCGGCGTGTCCAGTCCTGACGGATGCGCTCGCGCAGGCCGCGCAGGGCGGACAGGGCATCAAAGTCAAAATATTTGCGGTACACAAAAGGGGTACGCAGCGCTTCGAAGTGATGTATATCGCCAGCGCTACGGCTGCCTTCAAAGGCCTGGGCCTTGATGGGGCGCGCCTTGATCCAGGCATAGCGTTCCCACTCCCGGCCTTGATTGACCAGATAGTTTTCCAGGGCCTGCATGCTCCAGGCCAGCGGCCCCGAATCACCGTCCGGACGCAGACGCAAGTCGGTGCGAAACACCTGGCCGAAGGCATCCGTATCGGACAACACGGGCATCATGCGCTGGGTTACTTTGCCGTAAAACTCGTGATAGCTCAGGGGGCGGCGACCATCGGTTTCGCCGTCCTCGTCGTAGAGCATGATCAGGTCAATGTCCGAGGAAACGTTTAATTCTCCCCCGCCCAGCTTGCCCATACCCAAAATAATCATCTCTTGGGGCAGGCCGGTTTCCGAGTTTTTAGGAATACCGTGTACGTCAGCCAGTTGCCGGGCCACGGTTTCATAGGCTTGTGCCACGGCCAGATCAGCCAGGCTGCTCATGGCCTGCATGACTTCATCCAGGGGCGCCAAGCCATTGATATCGCGGATCATCAGCACCAGAAAGACCCGTTCGCGCAGTTGGCGCAAGGCCTGGCGCACTTGTGCCAGACGATCATTATCGGGCTCGGGCAGCAAAGTCCTATACCATTGCGTAATCAATGCGGGGGTGACAGGGTGTTGGGCTTGCTCTTCCAGCCACGCTCCAAATTGTGGCTGAGCGTTTACTTTTCGACGCAAGGGGCCGGACCATTGCATCACGGGCTTCAATATAATGGACTGGCTCATACGATAAGAGGCTTTTCGGATAAGGGGGAACGACAAGTGAAATGACTTGTCTGACTAGGCCGGAAATGACCGCATCTAACTATACTCGGGAATTGATTGCATGGTAGTTCGAGGGCTTGTGCGACTGGCGCTAGTGCTCTATTTTGCGCTGATGCTAGGCCTTGTCGGGCTACGTTACTTGCTCGTGCCGCAACTGGATAATCTGCGTCCCTATCTGGTGCAGAAAATTAGTGAGCAAACCGGCCTGCAAGTCCAGATCCAAGAATTAAAAGGCGACTGGCAGGGCTGGAATCCCCATCTTTCCGTGACAAACCTGTCGCTGGCAGAACCTGGGCAGGAGCCCATGTTGCAGCTGCCCAAACTGCAAGCCGATATCAGCTGGAAGTCCTTGTTCAGCGGCTCGCTGCAATTGCGCCAGCTGGATGTGCAAGGTTTGACGATCCCGGTGCGGCGCGACCCCCAGGGTCAGATTCTGGTGATGGGTCAGGTGCTGGATCTGAATGATGAGAGTGCCCCGTCCGAACCCGAAGCCTGGCAAGGACCGGTTCGCTGGTTGCTGGAGCAGCGCGGCATTCGCATTCAAGGTACGTCCTTGCAATGGCAGGATGATCTGCGTGGCGCGCCTGTCTTGAGTCTGCCGTCGATTGAATTGCAGATCGGCTACAGGCAGGGCTGGCATGAGGTCAATCTGGCGACAGCCTTGCCCGCCAATTTGGGCGAGTCCCTGGCTTTGGCCTTGCGTGTGCAGGGCAAGCGTCGTCTGCCCGAGAGTGTGGATGTGATGGACCTGCCCTGGGAACTGACGGTTCAGGCTAAAGGGGTGGATGCTCCTGCGCTGCGCCCGTGGCTGGATGTGCCTGTGGCCCTGGACAAGGGCTGGGTCGATGTGCGCGCTCAAGCCACTCAGCCTAAAGCGGCCCAGACCGTACAGATGCAGCTTGCCGCCCAGTTGCGTGATGTGGCCGTGCTTACCGATAGCGATGATCGCCTGCAACTGCAGCAAGCCAATCTGGAACTGGCGGGGGGGCTGAATGATATGCAGGCGCTGGCCCAAGGCAAGCAAAGTGGCGATGTGCAGTGGGCCTTGTCGATGAACAGTTTTGGTCTGCGTGTGCCGGATTTGTTTGCCCAGTATTTGGCTGTGGATCAGCTCAATGCTCAAGGCACCGTCCACCGGGATGAGCAGGCCAGACTGAGCGTCAGCAAAATGAATCTGGCTTTGCGTAATCCTGATCTGGATGCACAGTTGACAGGTAGCTGGCGCGAGGATGCCACGTTCGAGGCCGGTGTGGCTGACTGGCAGGGGCAGTTCAAGCACCTGAATCTGGCGGCTTTGGTGAATTACCTGCCTTTGACGGTCAATCCTCTGGCGCGTGAATGGATGCAGGCCGGACTGGTGCAGGGGGCGGTACGAGACGGGACAATCCGTCTGCAAGGCGGCCTGGATACCTTCCCGTATGGCTTGAGTCCGGAGGATGGCAGCTTTGAAGTGGCGGGGGCTTTGGATCAGGGAATTGTGGATTATCAGCCCGCCCGTCCCAAGCGGTTGGCCTGGCCGCGTCTGGAAGGCGTGCAGGGCAGCATACGCATGCATAACGACAATCTGGATATTGTGGCTCAGCAGGCGCGCATGCCGATTGCCAAGCAGCAGGATATCGTGCTGCGCGATATTCAGACCCACATTACCTCCTTGGAGCAAAACAGCTTTCTGAAGCTGGAAGGTCTGTCCCAGGCACCGGCGACCAGTTATCTGGCCCTGGTGCATCAATCCCCCTTGAATGCCTTGCTGGATGGCTTGCTGGCCGACAGCCGTGTCAAAGGGGATTGGACCGTACCGGTCAAGTTGCAGATTCCTTTGGATAATGCTGATGATGCCCAGGTACAGGGCCAAATCCAGATGAACAATGGCGAGTTTCAGTACATGCCTGAAGCCCCTTCGTTTACAGCGTTGAAAGGCGAACTGGCCTTTAGTGAAAAAGGCGTCAGTGCCCAAACCTTGACGGGCAAGATGCTGGGCGGTGATACCCGGATCAGTGGTGTGCTGGAGCCCGGCAAACCCGGTTTACGTCTGAATGGTGTGCTGACGGCCAAAGGCCTGGAGCAATACCTGGAGTTGAAGGGCTTGCAGCGTTTGCAGGGTCAGACACCTTATAGCGTGTTGATGAAGCTGGACGCCAAGGGCGCTTTTTCGTTTGGGGCCGAGTCGAACCTGACAGGTTTGGCACTGAATTTGCCTGAACCTTTCCACAAGCCTGCCGAGCGTGCGGCCAAACTGAAGGCGGATTGGAGTAGCGATTCCGCCGCCAAGATGGACCGTTTGCAAATCAGCCTGGAGGACAGACAGAGCTTTTTGCTGAACCTGCTGCATGCTCAAGGTTCCCGTGATGGCAGCTACTTTCAAAGTGGCAGCATGGGAACACCGGGATTGGTGAATTGGCCCCAACGCGGTTTTGAATTACATAGTCGCTATGACCGTATGGACCTGGATGCCTGGGAAAGGGTGGTGGGGGAGTTTGGCCAGAATCTGGATGGCAGTCCCTTACCTCCTTCGGCCCGCCCCTTGCTGCCTTTGCTGGAGCGGGTGCGTCTGAAAGCGGATCAGGCGTTTTTCCGAGGGCAACTGCTGGACCAGCTGGAAATGGAAAGCACGGAAGATGCCGCTGGCAGACTGTTTCTAAGCATGAAGGCCAAGCAGGCCGAAGGGCGTTTGCAGGCGCAGCATCAAGGTGGCCGCTACACCGGCATGTTCAATGCCAACTTCTCCCATCTGTACATTGACAGTGGCAGGCCTGATTGGGCTTGGCCCGACGCCGACTTGCCCATGAATGACGACCTGCGTTTGCCCGCGATCTCGTTCAAGGTGGATGATTTGCAGATTCAGGGTGTTCGCTTTGGCAAGCTGGAAGCCAAGGGCAAGCCCGCTGGAAAGGGACAAAAGTGGACGTTGGAAAACATTTCTCTGAATGCCCAGGGTATGCAGCTGAATGGTTACGGCTCTTTGGCATTGAGTGGGTCGCAGCGTGGCCTGGAGTTGGTGGCAAACAGCCGGGTAAGCAATTTGGGACAGTTTGTGGATGTCAGTGGCTTGCTGACCGAGTCCATCAAGGATGGTGACGGCACGGTACAGGCGGCCTTGTTCTGGAGCGACTTCCCCTGGTCTTTTGACAAGCGCAACATCCGTGGCCAGTTCAATGTGGATTTGCGCAAAGGGCGCTTTATCAGCCTGAAGTCGCGCTCGGCTAAACTGCTGGAGCTGCTTAGCTTGCAGTCCATCTCGCGCTTGAGCCGTCTGGATCTGGATTTGTTTGGGGCGGTGAAACAAGGCTTTGCGTTCGATAGCCTGACCGGGCGCATGAATCTGTCGCAGGGCAAGCTGGAGCTGGATAATTATCAGATCAAGGGTCCGGCAGGGGCGATCAGCCTGAAAGGCTGGATTGATATCCGGGATGAGACGCTGGATTTGATTGCGGTGGTAGACCCGAATCTGGATATGAGCGGTGCGGCGATTGCAGCGTACTTTACTGTCAACCCGATGGTGGGAGTTGGGGCCTTGCTGACACAGTGGCTGATGCAGATTCCGATGAGCAGTCACCTGTCTGTCACGTATGCGGTAACAGGCAAGATGGATGATCCCCAGCTCAAAGAGTTGGCGGTCCCTGCTGTTGGTAGCGCGAAACAAGAGAAACAGCCTCGGATCGAGCCTTGATGGCAAGCGCTTCACTCAAAGCGGTTTTGAGTGGGTTTTTTATCAGGGTCGCAGCCAGGCTTTTCCGTGTTTTAACCCTTATGCAAAGGATAGGCCGATGAGCGCACAGAGACTGAAACAACTGGCAGCGACCTTGCTCGTGGCGAGCCTGCCTTTCCATGCGCTTGGAGCGCAAACGCATCCTGTGGCTCAGGCCGCACAAGCGGTCGAACAATCCTTGCAGGCCCGTGTCGGACTGGCTGTACTGGATACGACAGATGGGCAGTTGTGGCAATACCGTGCCGATGAACGCTTCCCTATGGCCAGTACCAGCAAGGCCTTGATCTGCGCGGCGTTGTTGGCCCGAGGGCCGGGTGCCATGAAGACCGCCTGGCTGGTCAAGGAAGAGGCCATTCAATCTTACGCACCGACGACAGAAAACCTGATAGGGCAGTATGTGCCAGCGTCGCAATTGTGTGCGATCACGATGCGCAACAGCGACAATACTGCGGCCAATGGGGTTCTGGAGATGCTGGGCGGGCCCGAAGCGATCACGTCCTTTCTACGCAGTGTAGGCGACATGGTGACACGCCTGGATCGCAACGAACCCAGCTTGAATGAGGCCAGGCCAGGTGACCCGCGTGACACCACTAGCCCGCAAGCCATGGTGCATACCTTGCAGAGTCTGGTGCTGGGCGATGCGCTGAAAGCCCCAGACCGAGATCGGCTGATTGACTGGATGACGCATAACGAAGTGGGTGGGCCTTTGCTGCGGGCCGGTGTTCCTGAGAGCTGGACCGTGGCAGACCGGACCGGGGCAGCGGCTTACGGCACTCGCGGTGTTGTGGCGGTGATGTGGCCCCCTGAGCGTGCGCCGCTGGTGGCTGCCGTCTACATCACGGAAACAAAGGCCTCCATGGAAGAGCGCAATGCGGCCATCGCAACGATTGGCAAGGCAATTGCAGCGGCTGTGGATCAAAAAGCTTCGCCGTAGCTGGTGTGGGGAAGGCGAGGGGCACGTTAAGAAAGTGTGCTTGGATGCCTGTATTGAAGCTTGGGATTTGCAGCATAAAAAAAACCGCCTTGTGGGCGGTTTTTTTGACTACTGAGCAAGGCGCAAAACTTAATAAACGCCTTGATGACGCATGGCATTGGCGACTTTGACAAAGCCGGCAATATTGGCGCCGTTAACGTAGTTGATGAAGTTGCTTTCTTGACCATAGTTCACACAATTTTCGTGGATGTCACGCATGATGGAGTGCAGCTTTGCGTCAACTTGTTCGCGTGTCCAGCTCAAGCGCTGGGCGTTTTGGCTCATTTCCAGACCGGATACGGCAACACCGCCCGCATTGCTGGCTTTGCCTGGGGCATACAGGATCTTGGCGTGGATAAAGGCATCGACTGCATCCAGCGTGCTGGGCATATTGGCACCTTCGGCAACGCAACGTACACCGTTCTTGATCAGGATTTCAGCATCCTTGCCGTCCAGTTCGTTCTGGGTGGCGCAAGGCAGGGCGACATCCACAGGGATATGCCAAGGACGTTTGCCTTGTTCGTACAGCAGGTGATGTTGCTGGGCGTAATCGACCAGACTGCCACGCTGTACATTTTTAACGTGCATCAGGGAAGCCAGTTTTTCACGTGTAAAGCCGTCCATGTCCACCACGCAACCTTGCGAGTCGGAAACGGTAACGACTTTGGCACCCAGATCCAGGCATTTTTCAATGGCGTACTGAGCCACATTGCCCGAGCCGGAAACGGACACTGTCATGCCGTCCAAGGACAGCCCTTTACGTGCCAACATTTCCTGTACGAAATATACGGTGCCATAACCAGTGGCCTCAGGACGAATCAAACTGCCGCCAAAGCACAAATCCTTGCCGGTGAACACACTGGCTGCGCTGTTGGAGAGTTTTTTCATCATGCCGGCCATAAAGCCCACTTCACGCGCGCCCACGCCGATATCACCAGCAGGAACGTCGGTATCGGGGCCCAAGTGACGGTACAGCTCAACGATCAGGGCCTGGCAAAAGCGCATCACTTCGCCATCCGACTTGCCTTTGGGATCAAAGTCCGAGCCGCCTTTGCCGCCGCCCATGGGCAGAGTGGTCAAGGCATTCTTGAAGGTCTGTTCAAATGCCAGAAACTTCAAAATGGACAGGTTCACCGAGGGGTGAAAACGCATGCCGCCCTTGAAAGGACCGATGGCATTGCTGTGTTGAATACGGAAGCCGCGATTGACCTGAACCTGGCCACGATCATCTACCCAGGAAATACGAAACTGGATAGCACGTTCGGGTTCGACCAGACGCTCGAGCAGACCATGATCGGCGTACTGGGGGTTTTTCTCGATGAAGGGCCACAAGCTGGTCATGACTTCCCGAACGGCCTGCATGAATTCAGGCTGGTTGGGGTCGCGGGACTGCACTCTGGCTAGGAACTGTTCTAGAGAGATAGATTTCATTGCAAGCGAACTCTGTTTGCAATACTGAGAACTCGAGTCGAACTCAGCAGATTGAAAGAATGGATGCACGGGAATGCACCCGATCATACGCCCATCGCAAGCAAGCCTCTCGTATAGAGAGGCTTGCGCAGGATGTTCGATTTACTTCTTCATCATGTCGAAGAATTCGGAGTTGGTCTTTGTGGCCCGGATTTTGTCCAGGATAAACTCCATGGCTTCAATTTCATCCATCCCATGGATGAACTTGCGCAGAACCCAGACCTTTTGTAGAAGGTCGGGCTTGATCAGCAACTCTTCACGACGTGTGCCTGATTTGTTCAGGTTGATGGCTGGGTAAATACGTTTCTCGGCCAGACGGCGCTCCAGATGGATTTCGGAGTTGCCGGTACCTTTAAATTCTTCATAGATGACTTCGTCCATGCGGCTGCCGGTTTCAATCAGGGCAGTACCGATGATGGTCAAGGAGCCACCTTCTTCCAGATTACGGGCAGCGCCAAAAAAGCGTTTGGGGCGCTGCAGGGCGTTGGCGTCCACACCACCGGTCAAAACCTTGCCCGAAGCAGGGACCACAGTGTTGTAGGCGCGAGCCAGACGGGTAATGGAATCCAGCAGGATCACCACGTCTTTTTTCAATTCAACCAGGCGTTTGGCCTTTTCAATGACCATCTCGGCCACTTGCACGTGACGTGTGGCGGGTTCGTCAAAGGTGGAGGCCACCACTTCGCCGCGCACCGTGCGCTGCATCTCGGTTACTTCCTCGGGGCGCTCGTCCACCAGCAGGACGATCATGATGGCCTCGGGGTAATTAGTCGTGATGGCGTGAGCCATGTGCTGCATCATCACGGTTTTACCGGATTTGGGGCTGGCCACGATCAGGGCGCGCTGGCCTTTACCAATAGGCGAGAAGATATCCAGGATACGGCCTGTGATGTTCTCTTCGCTTTTGATGTCGCGCTCCAGGCGCATGGGCTGGTCCGGGTGCAGCGGCGTCAGGTTCTCAAACATGATGCGATGTTTGATGGCCTCAGGCTGCATGCCGTTAACCTTGTCAACTTTTACTAGGGCAAAGTAGCGCTCGCCGTCTTTAGGGGTGCGCACTTCACCTTCAATGGAGTCACCCGTGTGCAGATTGAAACGACGTATCTGCGAAGGGGAGATGTAGATATCGTCTGTGCTGGCCAGGTAAGAGGTTTCTGGCGAACGCAGAAAGCCGAAACCATCAGGCAGGACTTCAAGCACCCCGTCGCCGAAAATCTGCTCGCCCTTTTTGGCGTGCTTTTTCATGATGGCGAACATCAGCTCTTGCTTGCGCAAGCGGTTCGCGTTGTCGATTTCCAGAGTGGCAGCCATTTCTAGCAGCTGCGAGACGTGCAGAGCTTTTAATTCGTTCAGGTGCATGGGAGTGGGGAAGGGCTTTCAGCAGCAGACCGCAGGCCAGCGAAGGGCCTGCGTGCGGTTAATCAGAGATTACAGGGAGCTGTCGAGAAACGCGCTAAGTTGGGACTTGGAAAGTGCACCGACTTTAGTTTCGGCCACTTTGCCGTCTTTAAACAGCATGAGCGTTGGAATACCGCGAACACCATATTGAGCTGGGGTGTCGGGATTTTCATCGACGTTGAGCTTAGCGATGATAACACGACCTTGGTACAGTTCGGCTGCCTCATCAAGCAAAGGGGCAATCATTTTACAGGGACCGCACCAGGCAGCCCAGTAATCGACCAGAACGGGGAGGTCGGCGTTAAGGACGTCAGACTCAAAGGAGGCGTCCGTGATGTGTTTAATGGAGTCGCTCATGGCTAGATACAAAAAAAGTGAGAATAACGAAAAACTATACGTGTGGCGTGACCTGAGCACAATGTATTCTACGGCCAATTGCGACGGTCTTGTTGCCAATTTTTGACAGGATACCATTGCGTCTGGTTGATAATGTGCATTCGCTGCGCAACGCGCGCCAATAAAGCGTTTCCCCACTGGCGCCTAACCACTCGTAAAATAGCGTTTTTCTGTACGATCTACCGGGAATCAAGTTGTCTACTACACGTTACGACGAATCTTCTATACGGGTGCTCAAGGGGCTGGAACCGGTCCGTCAGCGCCCGGCCATGTATACCCGCACGGATAATCCCCTGCACATTGTGCAGGAGGTCATCGATAACGCGGCCGACGAAGCCCTGGCTGGTTTTGCCCGCACACTGACTGTCACCTTGCTGGAAGACGGCGGCATACAGGTTGAGGATGACGGGCGCGGTATTCCTGTTGGCTTGCACCCTGAAGAAAATGCGCCGGTGGTGGAACTGGTGTTCACGCGACTGCATGCCGGGGGCAAGTTCGACAAGCTCAATGGCGGTGCCTACGCCTTTTCCGGCGGTTTGCACGGGGTGGGTGTGTCGGTGACCAACGCCTTGTCTCGTCGCCTGGAAGTGCTGGTCTGGCGCGATGGCCAGGCCAACGAGATTGTGTTTGCCGACGGGGAGCTGGAGCAGCCCCTGACCCAAACGGGCACGGTGGCCAAGCGCAAGACGGGTACCCGTGTGCGGGTCTGGCCCGATGCCAAATATTTTGATTCCGCCCAGATTCCCCTGGCCCAACTGACTCATATCCTGCATAGCAAGGCCGTCCTGCTGGAAGGCGTGACGGTGGAACTGGTGCAGCAAAAAACCGGCCAGCGCCAGCAGTGGCGCTACGAGGACGGTTTGCGCGGCTACCTGCAGGAGGAAATGGAAGGGGTGGAGCTGCTGGTTCCTCTCTTTGAGGGCCGCCAGTACGCCCCGCAAGATGACGATAATTTCTCCGCCGGCGAAGGTGCGCACTGGGTGGTGGCCTGGGCGCTGGACTCCAATATTGTGCGTGAGTCCTATGTCAACCTGATCCCAACCCCAGCGGGGGGAACACACGAATCGGGCTTGCGCGATGGCTTGTATCAAGCCGTGCGCAGTTTTGCCGAACTGCATAGCCTGATTCCCAAAGGCGTCAAGCTGCAGGCCGAGGACGTATTTGCCCGTGCCAGCTTCGTGCTCTCGGCCAAAGTGCTGGACCCGCAGTTTCAAGGGCAGATCAAGGAAAAGCTCAATAGCCGTGACGCCGTGCGTCTGGTCAGTGGCTATGTGCGCAATGCGCTGGAACTGCATCTGCATGCCAATGTGGATCAGGGTCGCAAATTGGCTGAAGTGGCGGTGCGTCAGGCTCAGGCCCGTACCCGTTCGGCGCAGAAAGTGGAGAAACGCAAGAGCTCGGGCGTGGCCGTGTTGCCCGGCAAGCTGACGGATTGCGAATCACACGATCTGGAAAGTTCGGAACTGTTTCTGGTCGAGGGTGACTCGGCTGGCGGTTCGGCCAAGATGGGCCGTGACAAGGAATTTCAGGCTATCTTGCCCCTGCGCGGCAAGGTTCTGAACGCTTGGGAGGTCGATAAGGACCGCTTGTTCGCTAACCAGGAAATTCACGATATTTCCGTGGCGATCGGCGTGGACCCGCACGACGCCCAGTCCGAGCCGGATCTGTCCGGTTTGCGTTATGGCCGTATCTGTATCCTGTCTGATGCGGACGTGGACGGCTCGCACATTCAGGTGCTGTTGTTGACGCTGTTCTTCCGTCACTTCCCCAAACTGATCGAGGCGGGCCACGTGTATGTGGCGCGTCCCCCCTTGTTCCGTGTAGACGTGCCTGCCGCTGGCAAACGCCCGGCCCGCAAGATCTACTGTCTGGATCAGGGCGAGCTGGACGCCATTCTGGAAAAACTGCGCAACGAAGGTATACGTAACGAGTCCTGGAGCATCAGCCGTTTTAAAGGTCTGGGTGAAATGAGTGCGGAGCAGCTGTGGGATACCACCATGAATCCGGACACCCGCCGTTTGCTGCCTGTGCATTGGGGGGAGGATGGCCTGAGCGATACACAAGCCATGTTCACCATGCTGATGGGCAAGGGTGAGGCCTCGGCCCGCCGAGCCTGGTTGGAAGAAAAAGGCAATTTGGCCGATCTGGACGTCTGAGCCCGACTTAAGAGTTATTTATGGATAGCAATCAATTGGATTTTGAACCGGCGGGATCGGACGATAGCATCACGCTGGCGACTTACGCGGAACAGGCTTATCTGGATTACGCCGTTTCAGTGGTACGTGGACGTGCCTTGCCCGATCTGACCGATGGCCAGAAGCCGGTACAACGCCGCATTTTGTACGCGATGGATGCCATGGGTCTGGGCCCGACGGCCAAGCCCGTGAAATCGGCCCGTGTGGTGGGGGATGTGCTGGGTAAATATCACCCGCACGGTGACCAGGCGGCCTATGACGCCATGGTGCGTATGGCGCAGGATTTTGTGCTGCGTTATCCGCTGGTAGACGGGCAGGGCAACTTTGGCTCGCGCGACGGCGACAATGCCGCCGCCATGCGTTACACGGAAGCACGTTTGACACCGTTCTCGCGTCTGCTGCTGGACGAGCTGGACGAAGGCACAGTGGACTTCATCCCCAACTACGATGGCAGCCAGAAAGAGCCGGTGACTTTGCCTGCACGCCTGCCCATCATGCTGCTTAACGGCGCATCGGGGATTGCCGTCGGGATGGCGACCGAGATTCCTTCGCACAACCTGCGCGAAGTGGCCCAGGCTTGCGTCAGCCTGTTGCGCAACCCGAATTTGAGCGATCAGGAAATCCATGAGATCGTCCCCGGCCCGGACTTTGCCGGTGGTGGTCAGATCATTTCCGCTGCTGACGATATTGCGGCGGTGTACGCCCAAGGCCGTGGTTCCATCAAGGCTCGTGCCCGTTGGGTATTCGAGGAAATGGCCCGTGGCCAATGGCAATTGGTCGTCACAGAATTGCCGCCCGGCAGCTCCTCCCAGCAGATTCTGGAAGAGATTGAAGAGCGCACCAACCCCAAGGTCAAGGCTGGCAAGAAATCGCTGAGCACCGAGCAACAGCAAACCAAAGCCTTGATGCTGAACATGCTTGATGCCGTGCGTGACGAGTCGGGTAAGCAGGCTGCGGTGCGCCTGGTCTTTGAACCCAAATCCCGCGCGATTGATCGGGACGAGTTTGTGACCACCTTGCTGGCGCAGACCAGTCTGGAGCGCAACGTCTCCATCAACCTGGTATGTATTGATACGGATGGCCGTCCCGGTCAGCGTTCCTTGCGCCAGGTCTTGCTGAACTGGCTGGAATTCCGCCGTCACACGATGGAGCGTCGTACTCGCTACCGTCTGGATAAGGTCACCGACCGTATTCATGTGCTGCAAGGGCGCATGGTGGTGTACCTGAATGTGGATGAAGTCATCCAAACTATTCGTGAATCCGACGAGCCGCGTGCCGCCCTGATGGAGCGCTTTGATCTGAGCGAGCGTCAGGCCGACGATATTCTGGAAATGCGCTTGCGTCAGTTGGCGCGTCTGGAAGGCTTCAAGATCGAGAAAGAGCTGAAAGAGCGTCTGGACGAGCAGGAGTCTTTGCAAAAGCTGCTGGATGATCCCAAAGCCTTGAAGCGTCTGATGATTCGTGAGATTGAAGCAGACGTTAAAACCTATGGTGATGACCGTCGTACCCTGATTGAAGCGGCCGAGCGCGCTGTGCTGGAAACCAAGGTGGTTGACGAGCCGGTTACCGTGATTGTGTCGCGCAAAGGCTGGCTGCGTTCACGCCAGGGCCATGGCCATGACGCCTCGCAATTCAGCTTCAAGACTGGCGATGGCTTGCGCGATGCGCTGGAGTGTCGCAGTACCACGGACCTGGTCGCCATCGGCACCGATGGCCGGGTCTATACTGTTCCGGTCTCCAGTTTGCCTTCAGCGCGTGGCGATGGTCAGCCCATTACCTCCATGATTGAAGTCAGCCCCAGTGCGCCCATTGAGCATATTCTGGGGGCGCCTTTGGATCAGAACTACTTGCTGGCTGCCTGCGACGGTTACGGTTTTGTGGCTTCTCAGGGCGACATGAATACACGGCAGAAAGCGGGCAAGCAGTTTGTCACCGTCGAGGATGGCAAAAAGCTGCTCAAGCCCTTGGCCTTGCGCCCGGATGATCAGTACGTGGGCCTGCTCAGCGAGCAGGGACGTTTCCTGGTGGTGGACATCAAGGAGTTGAAAGTGCTGTCCAAAGGGGGGCGTGGCACGGTGCTGATCAAACTGAACGAGGGCGATACGCTCAGTCAATGGGTTGCCTTTGGTGAGGCGGGTCTGGCCGTCAGCGGAGTGAACCGCAAGCGTCTGTCGACCATTGTGATGGATCTGGACATGCTGGCCAATTATCTGGGCAAGCGGGCAGGCAAGGGCAAGGCCCTGTCGCTCAAATTGAACGACCCTGTGCTGCATCGGCCTGAAGAGTCCTGAATTTATATAGCCGCCGGAGGCTGGCCCTCCGCCTGATCGATTTCTTTTTTGAGTGTTGGATATGAGTTTCAAAGTCACGGTTCAGCCCAGCGGGCACAGTTTTGACGTACAGCCCGGACAGTCTGTGCTGGATGGCGCGCTGAATGCAGGCATTGTCTTGCCCTATAGCTGCCGCAATGGCACCTGTTCGTCTTGCCGTGGCAAGGTTATTGAAGGTGAATACGATGCAGGCCGTGCGCCCGAGCAATTGCTGAGCGAAGAGGATCGCGCTGCAGGCTACACCCTGTTTTGTCAGGCCAAGCCCAGCAGCGACATGTTGATCGAATCGCACGAAATTCGCATGGCGACTGATATCCAGATTCGTAAAATGCCGTCGCGCGTGGTGGGTCTGGAAAAAGTACGTGATGATGTGATGGTGGTGCGTCTGCAAATGCCATCGTCCGAGCCATTCCGATACTACCCCGGCCAATATTTGGAATTCATCCTGAAAGACGGCAGCCGTCGTAGCTATTCCATGGCGACGCCACCACGGGAAGACAATCAGGTGGAATTGCATATCCGTCACATGCCCGGTGGTGTGTTTACCGACCACGTGTTCGGTGCCGGTGCTACGGCCATGAAAGAGCGCGAGATTCTGCGCGTGGAAGCACCTTTGGGTTCTTTCTTCCTGCGCGAAGATAGCGCGGCTCCTATGGTTTTCCTGGCCAGCGGTACAGGTTTTGCTCCGATCAAGGCCTTGATCGAGCGCCTGATTCAAACCGGCAGCCAGCGCGAAGTCGCCCTGTACTGGGGCGGGCGTCGACCCAAGGATCTGTACCAGTCCGAACTGGCCGAGAAATGGGCCAGTGAACTGCCTAACTTGCGTTTCATTCCGGTGATTTCCGACGCTCAGCCTGAAGATGGCTGGACAGGTCGTACGGGCTTTGTGCATCAGGCGGTACTGGCTGATTTGCCGGATTTGTCGGCCTGGCAGGTGTACGCCTGTGGCGCGCCGGGCATGGTTGAAGCGGCCCGCAAGGATTTTGTGGAGCAGGCTCAACTGAATCCGGACAATTATTTTGCAGATGCCTTTACGTCGCTGGCAGACGTCAAGTAAGCGTCTTGATCAATAGCTCAACAAGCGGACAGTACACATGAAAGTAGCAGTTCTGGGCAGCGGCATTATTGGGGTATCAACTGCCTGGTGGCTCAGCCAGCAAGGTTGTGAGGTGGTGGTCGTGGATCGGGGAACCGGTCCCGCGCAGGAAACCTCGCGTGCCAATGGCGGGCAAATCTCGGTCTCGTATGCCGAGCCCTGGGCCAACCCGAAAATGCCGCTCAAACTGCTGAAATGGTTGTTGCAGGACGATGCTCCCTTGTTGTTCCGTCCGCGTCTGGACCTGCGCCAGTGGCGCTGGTGCCTGTCTTTCTTGCGAGAGTGCCTGCCGGGGCGGGTTGCGCCCAATGTGCGCGCGCTGGTGGCCATGGCGGAATACAGCCGCAGCACGCTCAAGCAATTGCGTCCCAGCCTGGATTTTGATTATCGCCATCAGGAAAAAGGCATCATTACGTTTTACCGGGATGCCCAAAGCCTGGACGACTCCCAGCAAATGGCCGACGTCATGCGAGATATGGGAGTGGACCGCCGCATCATGAGCGTGGACGAACTGGTGCAGCTGGAGCCTGCCCTGGCATCAGCGCGCGGCCAGATCGTGGGTGGCGACTACACCAAAGACGATGAGTCGGGCGATGCCAATCAATTCACCTGCGGTTTGGCGGCCATGGCCAGGCGAGCCGGAGTGGAGTTTCGCTTTTCTACTCAAATCACCCGTTTGCTGACGGCCAAGGGCCGAGTGGTGGGGGTCGAGGTTATAGGCGCGGATGGTGCGTACGACTCCATACAGGCAGACGCCTTCGTGGTGGCCATGGGCAGTTTCAGCCCTACCGTCCTGCAGCCGCTGGGAATTTCCTGCCCCGTTTATCCGGCCAAAGGCTATTCGGCCACCTTCCCGGTGCTGGTCCCCGAGGGCGCGCCTACTGTCAGCCTGACAGATAAAGATCACAAACTGGTTTTTTCCCGCCTGGGCGATAGCCTGCGGGTTGCTGGAACGGCCGAATTGTCGGGCTATACGCGTAGCTTGAACCCCGCCCGCTGTCAGGCTTTGTTAACGCATGTGGCTGATCTGTTCCCAAGCGCATTGGATTTTGATAATGTTCATTTCTGGTCAGGACTGCGTCCTGCCACAGCATCAAATGTCCCACTGATAGGCCGATCCTCCATTCCCAACCTGTACCTGAATACCGGGCATGGCACCTTGGGGTGGACCATGGGCATAGGCTCTGGCCGAGCCTTGGCGGACCTGGTCATGGGGCACAAACCCGAACCTGAATTTCCTTTTTTATCTTGAAGGATGTATGAAAAATCTACGCGGATTACTGTTGAAACGTGGTGTTATGGCTTTGGCGATGGCAGCGGGTGGCTCAGCCGCTTTGCTGTTCGGGTCGACCGCCCTGGCAGCCGTTGATATTCAGGTCTGGACCGCTTTGAACTCGCACAATCAGGACGAGTTCGAACGCTTGGTTCGGGATTTCAATCGTAGCCAGAGCGACGTCAAGGTGTCGGTCAAGGCGCATGACACAGAAGCCTCTTTGGAGCAGGTCATGCAAGCGGGCAAGGATTTGCCCAATCTGGTGCAGTTAGGCGAGATGTCCGGCCTGGACGAGGTCGCCGACCGCTCCTACATCATGCCCATGCACACCTTGCTGGCTCGGGAAAAAATGGACAATGTGTCCTGGTTCCTGGCCTCGAATTCCTTTGTGCGCAATGGCCGTGGCCAATTGCAAGGCTTCCCCTACATGGCCGAAATTCCGGTCATGTACTACAACCTGGAAGCGTTTGATAAAGCCAAGATCGAGCCTCCCGTGCCCAGCCGCGTCTGGCTGGACTTGCAAGCTCAACTGGTTGATCTGGCCAATAAAGGCTCGCGCCGTTGTCCTTTGACCTCCGACCAGTCTGTCTCCATCAACCTGGAAAACCTGGCAGCGGTTAATAACCAGATTTACGGTCTGGCACCCGGCCCCAAGGTTAAAGGCAAAGTAGGCTTTGATTTTGACGTGATGTATATCCGTCACTTGTCCATGATGATCAGCTGGGTGAAATCCGAGCTGATGGTCAAACCCGGCACCTTGCCCGAGTCGCCCCAGCGTTTTGCCAAGGGTGAATGTGCAGTCATGTTCTCCAACTCCGGCCATATCGGTGAGTACAGCGACACGCGCGGCCTGAAGTACGCTGTGACTGGTCTGCCTTACTACCCTGAAGTCACCCAAACCCCCGGCAAGCCTTTTGTGACCGGCTCGGCGCTGTGGGCGGTGAAAGGCCATAATGCTGAACAGAACCAGGCCTCGGCCCGCTTCATCAGCTGGTTGGCCCAGCCAGAGAATGCCGCTCGCTGGTATCAGAAAACAGGCTTTTTGCCTGTAAGCCGTGAAGCCTTTAACGCGACGGGTAGCGACTACTACAAGGACAAGGGCGACTGGATGCACCTGGTGGGCGCCTACAGCAGCGGTACATCGGGTACAGCCAAGGGCAACTTCCGTAACTACCGCCAGATTCGCGCCGTGTTCAACCAGAGCCTGGAAAGCGCGCTGGACGGTCAGCAACCTGCCATGACGGCCTTGCGTACCGCCGCCACGGAAGCCAACCGACTGGTGGCTCAGAAAGGACGCTGATTTATCTGTGCGTACAAGCCGATCTAGCGGCTTGAGCGAGCATCCTTGAAGATAAACCCCATGCCCTTGACGGGACATGGGGTTTTTTCTTTGGGTGCTCGCAATGCGTTTTCTTGTCCGTTTCTGCGTCTTGCTGATGTGTGGCCTGGGGTTGTCTGCCTGTCAGACCAGTCAGGGGCCTGATGGCCTGTTGGCTGATCCGGGAACACGCGTCTTTAACTTCGATTGGCGCTTGTCTGGCGACCCTCAAGTCGGCCCTATGCAGGTGTTTGATAACGGCAGGCGTATCTGGCTGCATTTTGCACCGGAGCAGATGCTGCCAGCGGTGTTGGGGCGCAGGAATGGACAGGAAACGCTGCTGTCTTTGAAGCCCTTGGGGCAGTTTCAAGTGATTGAAGGCCTGTGGACGGAGTTGATATTTCGGGCCGGACGAGCACAGGCGCAGGCTAGTTTAGGGCGCAAGAGTGCCCATGCTGAGGGTGCTGCAACACTTGGCGTAGAGGCATCGGATGCCTTGCCACAGGACCGTAGTCAACAGAAGGATCAGCAGCAAGCCCGAGCCAGTCTCTCCCAGCGTAGTGATTCTTCGCCAAGCCATTTCCCCCTAAGTCGTTCTGATATCCGCTCTTCCGAGCAAAGTAGTCTGTTTTCTGGAAAGCCTGCGCCAGATTGGATGGCGGCTCAAGTGAAGGAGGGCGAGCCTGCTCCCGGGAACGTGTTGCAGACACAAGCCTTTCAAGCCCGTTCAGAGTTGCTGCCAGTCTCAGCTCCTGGTGTGGATGCACAGTCCATTGCAGAGCCTGTTTTTGAACTGCGAATCAAGGATAGAACCTTGAGGCAGGCATTAGTCCGATGGGCTAAGCAAGCGCAATGGGTTTTTGCACCTGAGCATTGGACTTTGGAGGTTGATTTCCCTATCAAGGCGGCGGCTCGCTTTGAGGGGGACTTTGAGACTGCTGTGGCTCAGTTGTTGGCGGCTGCCCAACTGAATGCTCATCCTTTGCAGGCCTGTTTTTACTCAAATCAGGTGCTCAGGATTCTGGCTTGGCCGCAAGCCTGTGATCCCAGCGCTTCGCCCGAGGGACAGTCATGAATTATCTCTGTCTCTTGTTTTTGCCGCTGATAGCGGCTTGCAGCTTGCAAACAGCAGGGCAGCATGTTGATCAGGCATGGCTGGATGATGCCGTGGTGTTGGATGGCAACAGTCCATCCTCCGTGGCCCATGCTCAGTCTGTCGACAAGCCCTGGTTGCTGGGGGCGGCGGTGCCTTTACGAAAACCGGCTGCCTTGCCAGCGGCATTGCGCTCCAGACAAACCTTCAGTTTTTCTTTGGAAGCGCCTTTGCCCGATCTGGATGAGCTGGCGCGTCGTTTGTCTTTATTGTCTGATCTGAGCGTTTTCATTAGCCCGCAGGCTCGTTTGCCTTTAACGCATTTCCCGCCACGAACCGCTGGGCAGGAGGGGTCGGAATCGGCTCGGCAGGGAGGTCTGATTTTTGAACAACTGCGTTTGTCAGCCTTGTTGGATCAGGTTGCAGCGGTATATGGCCTGAAGTGGCGTTATCAGGCAGGCCGTATTGAGCTGTATCGCGATGAGAGTTCTCAGGCTTTGGGGCAGCAGTCTGGATTGCGACAAGTAGACGGGTCAGGGACAGGGGACTTAATTGGTCGAGGTGTGAAATGAGTTCTGCCTTGCCTGAGCGGGAGTACTGGTTTGGGTTGCAGTGGGTGGATGCCAGGGACGGTATGCGGCGGACTCAAAATCGTCGAATGAAGAGATCGTATTGGACTTGCTTGATGGGAGTGAAAGGGGGGCTGAGAGAACAGGCACGTAAGCAAACGGAAAGGCAAATAGAAGAACTACAACAAGTACAGGAAAAGACTGATGAGGATGTAGCAGGACAAAGAGCAGGGCAAACAGCAGGACGAACAGCAGGGCAGGCAATGGCTTGGGTTCCAAGTTGTTGGCTGAACAGCCGGAGGCCCCAATCTGTCTTGCGCTTGGCCCAGAATGGGCCTTCAAGAGCCAGACTAACGCGAGTTCAGGCTTATTCTGCGGCTGCTTGTATGGCTGCCCACCACCCTCAGGACGCAGTTTTTCTTTTATGGACGGTGGCTCCTGGCCGTTTGTGGTTTCTGGTGCTTGAACATGGTCAGGTGATGGAAGGTAGCGATTGCCTCCTGGCTCAGATCGGGCAAGTGCAGACCTTACGGCGGGCCATGCAGGCGCGTTATCCCTCCATACGCGAACTGCGGCAACCTGATGATTTATGGGTTTGTCTGGAGCAAGGCAGAAGACCGCAGGGCCGCATGCAGCGCCAGCCTGTCAGGCATGCTAGGTGGTGTGAAAAGATCCCGCTCCGTCTGGCGCTTTTGTCTTTGTTGGTGATGGCTGCGCTTGGGGGCATGTCGTCCCTTGATCTGCGGAGGCACTTGGTTGCGAATGTGCCTGATTGGGAGCAAAGCCTAGCCCAGGAAGAACTTGGTTTGACCAGTATTCAGGCCGTGTTGAGCTTGATTGAGGAGCTTCCTGCTCAGGGGGCAGACTGGCAATTGCAGCAGGTGGATTGTCGCCGTCAGGCCGGCTTGTGGGAGTGCAGGGCACATTACGGGTTTGAGGGTGTGCAAAGTTTTAGTGCGGCCATGAATAGCCAGATTCGTGAGCCGAATGTGCTGGAGTTCACCGGCTTGGGGCAGGGGGCTTTGAGTATCCGGCGCGGGTATCAGACATGGATTCCTCAGTTCTTGGAAACGAAAGATCAGACGCGAATGCCAACTGCGGCATCTCCAGGTTTGCATGCCAAGCTGGCGGCCGTGCAGCCTGCGTTTATGCGCTTGTCATTGAGCCCTGCTCAGTGGGTTGAATCCTCCGCCGAAAATGAGCAAACAAGGGCAGGCGTGTGGCGCCGCTCCTGGCTCAGTCAATCGCCCCTGCGTTCGGTGTATTTACTGGCGGCCCAGCTTCCTGAACTGCACTGGGAGCGTATGAGCTTGTCATTGAATTCGCGGTCTTACCCCTCGCTGCTGGGCAGCGCTTTTATCGTGGAGCTGGAAGGCTATGTTTATGAATCTGCGCAGCGGGATCTGGCTGATCAAGATCTGGCCGATTATATGCAGACCCCTTTTGAGCATTCTGTTTGGTCTGACGCTGATGTTTAGTGCACCGGCTTGGGCGATGGAAACCATGGCGACGATAGTAAGGGAGATGCTGTTGCTGGAAGCCGAACAGGCGCGGCAGAACATGTCGTCCTGCTTGAGGACACCACAGGAGCAAGAGAGGGCAAGTCAGCCTGATGTGGCCAAGATCAAATCCAGTAAGCCCACCCCTGCATTGAAGCTGAAAGCGATCTATGGAAAAGACACCCAGTTGCTAGCTGAAGTGCAGCATGAGCAGCGTCTGCTCTTGTTTCAGCAAGGACAGCTTTGGCCGATAGGGCGTGAGCGCGATCGGTCCATGCGCCTCTTGTCTTTGAGTAGTCGCTGTATTGAGCTTGAAATAGGGCAAACCCAGGCTCAAGCTGCGCAACCGCAACCGCAACCGCAACCGCAACCGCAACCGCAACCGCAACCGCAACC